>ENA-UENW01000003-UENW01000003.1-marine-metagenome-genome-assembly--contig:-NODE-3-length-236501-cov-4.967408_pt1 | contig 236501 bp, 214 predicted proteins | sample MGYA00237876_ERZ529329 | MGnify/ENA primary metagenome ERZ529329 (study PRJEB26372, sample SAMN05368346) | marine metagenome | biome: cultured habitat; feature: ocean water; material: water; isolation... | reverse complement strand
AGAACCCGCCTAACGGCGGGTTTTTTGCGTCTGGAAGAAACAAATAATTGGGGTCAGAGTACATTAATACTTCTAATACTCCTCGAAATCAAAACAGCCCTTAGAATAATGGGGTCAGTGTACTTTTTTGAACGAATGATCTTAACAGCGTAACAACACAGCCTAGCTTCGTTGTTTGCAGTGTAGAAATGTACTCTGACCCCATTTCTTTAAAAGTGGTAGGCGTAGGATAGGTTCAGGAAGTCTAATCCGGGATTGTCGTTGTTAAAGCCGCCGTTTGAAAAGTGCATATAGCGCAGTGCGACATGTTGTTTTTTATCGATCTCTACAAAAACACCTAATCTGTCTTCGAACTGATAGTTAGATCCAATATCTTTACCAGCGACTTTCTGATTACCTATGTAACTCGCTCCTATCCCCGCTTCTATATATACGGGATATTTGTCATAGAGCGTTGAAACCTGTTTCATAAATACAGGAGTTAATGACGCGCCGTAGCTTGTACTATGTGTATCGTTTTCACCATACTCCCACACTACGGCACTCACTTCCCAGTATAGCTTTAGGTCGCCAAACCAATCAGTAGTAAGCGTTTGTTCAAGTGGCCTGTACGCGAAGCGCATACCATCGATATCGTCAAAGCCGTGCATATAATCTACACTCACGGTTTGTTTCGCTTGTACGCTACTTGCGGTGAAAATAATGAAAAAAGAAAATAGAAGTAGTGATGCCTGTTTCATAATTGCTCCTTGATCTGATAATCAACAAGCAAAATTTTTTCCAATTAAAAATTATTTTAATTTCAAAGAGATAATAAAAACTAAATGCCGAACTATTCCACGCGAGTAGTGTAATTTACTGACACTGTTGAAGTTTTTACAAAGGTGTCCAGCGTGTATCTGCACTTACATGTTGCTCTTCCATCAGACGCTCGATCAGTTGCTTTGTATCTTCAATACCATACTTCGCTTTAATTTTATTTATGCTTTCAGATTCTGAAAGTATGAATGTATTGAGCTCGGCAATGATCTCGGGGTGTCTTAAGGTTGATAGCGAAAATGAGACAACGTTGTGTGGCAGGGTTAAATCAGCGGCAAATGGTCCCATTTGCGGAAAGCGACGAGCAACGTTTTTAGCGGCATTATATTCCACATCTAAAGCATCTACTTTATCGCTCTGTAGAAGGTTAAGCCCATCATAAATACTGTTTACGCCTGTTACCTTAACGGTACCGTTCTTAATTTGCTGTTCCCACTTTACAGGGGAAAATCCGTCTGGCGTGGCAAGTTTTGTTATATGAGTAATTCCTTTACCAAGGTTATCTGTTTTAACCAAAGTCACGGCGAATGTTTCTGCCAGAGGTTCAGAATATACTTTGTTAAGGCTATGGGTTATTTGATCATACCATCTGGCGTTATCAGGAAAGACAAAGTCTACATTGCCTTTTTTCAATTCTATTTGAAGGCGTTTAACTGGCATGCTCAAGTATACAAAGCGATGTCCGCTTTGCTTTGAGAATGCTTCAAGAATAGCCCAACCCAACCCCTTTTCATGATCCGATGAAAAGTTGTAATACGGATAATATTCAATATTTTGAGCGCCTACGATATAGGTGTCGGCTGAAACAAAAGGACTTGAAAGTGTGCATGTAACTGGCAATACCGCCATTTGCACAAAGCGACGAATACTATTTCCAAACCTCTTCAATTTTCAATCCTTGTTCTATCAAAAGCTTCTGAGACAACTGCTCGAAAGGGGTTATTCCGTATTTTGTTTTTATACTATCAATTAATTCTGGATTTGAGGATATGAACTTATTAAGTTCACTAATAATGTCTTGATGATAAAGCGTAGATAGGGAAAAAGGAATTTCATTATGTGGAAGCGTCAAATCTAAAGTAAATGCATCTTGCTCATATGATAGAGGAGCAGATCGCTGGCTAACGAAATACTCTAAATCTAACCCGTCTACACGTTCTTGGTACAAAAGCGCCAAGCCTTGTTGAATATCCGTAACCCAAGTTATTTGGGTACGTTGAGTGTCTATTCTTTCTTGCCAATTTACCGGTGTGAAGCCTAACGGCATGGCGAGGTTTTTTATCTTTTCGATGCCTTTCCCAGCGTTCTGTCGTTTTACAATTGTCCCCGTTACTGCGCTGGTTAATGGGAGGGAAAAGTACTTGTCATTTGAAGTGGTAATGCTGTTATACCAGCCTCTATTATCAGGGTATACAAAGTCAACATTACCTTTAACTAACTCGAGTTGAAGCCGTCTTATAGGCAAGCTTAAATACACAAACTCGTGTCCCGAAGCTTCAGAAAAAGCTTCTAAAATTGACCAAGCAACCCCTTTATCTGTTGATGATGCAAAATCGTAATGGGGGAAATAAGCTAAGTTTTGTGCGCCAATCACATATTTATCTGCATAAATATTAAGGCTAAACAAACAGCCAATGAAAAGCCCAATACATCGCATCATTCTAAACTCCAAAATGACTACAGCAATTTACAATATACAAATAAATTATCTTTGAAGCATTTCCTTGAGAGGAAGTTTTTTAATACAAAAATAAATCGCATAGCTATACACCATAATTTATCGTTTTGCGGGTGTAAAATACTCAGTGAAAATCTCTTGAACTTAATGACAGCTTTTCGAGCCACGGCGTCCGATCAATAAGCTTACCTGCGATGATATGAATAACTCCCTCTTTGGAGCGTTCAATAATACCATTTACCTGTAGCAGTTTAGCTTTTAAGAATGTTTGTTGCTGAGCACGAGCGGTGGCTTGCCATACCACAACGTTCATATTGCCTATATCATCTTCCAAAGTCAGAAAGGTAACGCCTGCGGCAGTGCCTGGTGCTTGACGACCTGTTACTGCGCCAAGCACTTTTACAACCGATTTATTTGTCTTGTCTTTAAGTGAATTAGACCAGCTTATGTCTTTAAGTTTACGCTGCTTCTTGAGTAACGAAATAGGGTGGTTATTTACCGATAAGCCGGTTGAGGCATAGTCTTCAAGTAAGTTTTCTGCCTCGGTTGGAGAAGCACCCAGAGGTGTGACATTTTTATCTGCATAAAAATCGTCAGTATCAAACAGTGGTAAACGCGTTTGGGTATCCATAATTCGCCAGCGGGTTTCGTATCGGTTGCCTGAAATAGTGCGAAGGGCATCGGCGCTAGCCAGTGCCTCTAGTTCATTACTTTTAAGTGATAGCTGCTGTAATTGTTCAACATTGGTATAGCCCTTATCTGAGCGGTTTTCCACGATAAGCTGAGACGATGCTTCACTTAAGCCTTTAATGAGCTTAAGGCCAAGCTGAATGTATTTTTCTTGGCCTTGTACCACCAGAGAATGCTCAACGTCAGACTGGTTAACACAGGGCGCTTCTACCCGTATGTGATGACGCTTAGCGTCTTGAACTAATTGGGACGGGGAATAAAACCCCATGGGCCAACTATTTAACAGCGCTACGTAAAACTCAACGGGAAAGTAAAACTTCAACCAGCAAGATACATAAGCTAATACGGCAAAAGACGCTGAGTGAGATTCAGGAAAGCCGTAACCTGCAAAGCCTTTTATTTGTTCAAATAAGTTGTGGGCGAACGTACTGTCATAGCCTTTGTCCGTCATACCTTTAATAAGCTTGTCTCTGAATTCAAAAATTCTGCCGTCCTTTTTCCAGCTCGCCATAGCCCGCCGCAGCTGGTCCGCTTCTCCGCCACTAAAGCCTGCTGCAACCATAGCAAGCTGAATCACTTGCTCTTGAAAGATAGGCACGCCCATGGTGCGAGACAGAACTTTCTCCACATCTTTAGATGGGTAGCTAATGGTTTCGTTGCCGTGTCGGCGTATCAAATAAGGGTGGACCATATCACCCTGAATCGGACCTGGCCGTACAATGGCTATTTGTACGACCAAATCGTAATAGCGACGAGGTTTTAGCCTTGGCAGCATAGACATCTGAGCCCGTGATTCTATTTGAAAAACGCCTACCGTATCGGCCCGACAAATCATATCGAAAACCTGTTTGTCATCTCCGAGCTTAGTAATGAACGGAATACTGGTTTCAACAGGGTATTGTTTATTGATAAGAGAGAATGCACGACGTATAGCGCTCAACATCCCAAGCGCCAGTACATCCACTTTTAAAAGGCCTAAGGTTTCAATGTCGTCCTTATCCCACTGAATAATAGTACGCTCTTCCATCGCGGCGTTCTCAACAGGAACAAGATCGTAGAGCGGCCCTGCGCTAATAACAAAACCGCCTACATGTTGCGACAAATGTCGGGGCGTGCCCAGTAAAGCTTCGGTAAGGGTAATTAACTGCTGCACCCTAGGCTCTTTAGGGTTTAGCCCAAGCCCCGCCAGCTGAGATTTCCACGGAATAACGCTGTCTCGGCGATTAATCTGCTTTACCACAAAATCAAGCTGTGATTCGCTAAAGCCCAGCGCCTTGCCCACATCTTTAAAAGCCGACTTAAAGCGATAGCAAATAACCGTAGCCGCGATAGCGGTTCTTTCCCGGCCGTACTTTTGATAAATGTATTGGATGACCTCTTCACGGCGTTGATGCTCAAAATCCACATCAATATCTGGCGGTTCGTTACGCTCTTTGGAAATAAAGCGCTCGAACAGCACACTTATTTGCCTTGGGTCTACTGCGGTTATTTCCAAGCAATAGCACACTACCGAGTTGGCCGCAGAGCCGCGCCCTTGATACAAAATACGTTGTCGCTTGGCAAACTGAACAATGTCGTAAATGGTTAAAAAGAAATACTCATACTCTTGCTCGTCAATAAGCGTAAGTTCTTTTTCTATGGTTTGGCGAATATCAGGGGTTATACCTTCAGGAAAGCGCACTTTTATACCGGCCTCTACACGTTCCCGCAAATACGAAGTGGGCGTATACCCTTCAGGTACAAGCTCCGCAGGATAGTGGTAGCGCAGCTCTTCTAAAGAAAATGTGAAAGCGTGAGCAAGGGCATTGGTATTGGCAATCCATTTCTCAGGGTAAAGCTTCTTAATTTTTTGTACGGTTCGCAGACTACGCTCTGCATTACTCAACGCATCCCGACCTATTTTGTCTACACTGGTATGCACGTTAATAGCATGCAATACATGTTGAAGCGGCAGTCTGTCAGCGTGATGCATGAGTACACCTGTACAGGCAATAACAGGAAAAGGATAGGCAGACTGCAGATGATTGTAATGCGCAAACCTGTGGTGATCCCTTCCGTCTAATAGGCGCTGAGCGCCAATATAGGCATCAATACTAGGGTGTTTTTGCAGCCATTCAGCCCAATGCTTGTCTTTAGCTTCTTTGCCGCTTGGTAGCCAAATGAATTTGCAATGGCGAATGGTACGCAAGTCCCACTCAGCTAGTTGGTATTCACCTTTATCAGAGCGACGCCTCGCGTTAGTAATAATTCGGCATAGTTCGCTATAGGCCGCTTTGTTCGGGCACAACAGCACAAAAGATAAAGTGTCATCAAATACAAAGTAACTACCCACAATAAGCGTAATCGGTAGGCCCTGATGCTTAATTTCGTCGAAAGCCCGTACCACTCCCGCTACTGAGCATTCATCGGTAATGGCAAGTGCGTCGTAACCAAGGAAAGAAGCCGTGGTAACAAGCTCTGCGGGGGAAGAGGCACCGCAAAGAAAACTATAATTGCTTTGGCAAAAGAGCTCACTGTATTTCATGATATTGCCTTTACCTTTTTCTTTAACCGCATACCGCTAGCAAAAAAGGCCCTGCACCCACCAGCGGCTCTCTTCATCTTTAAACACTAAAAGCCTTACGCATTGCTCAGTTTGGGCGATGAAATAATCGCGCTTTGTTGGGCTGTCATGCCACCACTCGCTGTGTAATCGCACGGGGCCAAAGCAAATTTGGGTAGCCTGAATAAGCGGTTTAGGTACATCAAAGGTGAAGGTGGGCGTAATGTCACTGCTATAAGCGTAATTACCGGCACAGTTACCGGTGCTCGACTCTGTCACTGTCATATATTCAAACTGATGGCTGTCGGCAGCGCGAGGTTGAAACGTACTGTTATCGCCTAGCTTCGCGTTTAAGCGCCCAATTAATTGCTTTTGTGCAATATCGTTAAACCTGTCGCTAAAAAAGTCGCCATTCTGCGTATCCATTTCTTCAAATTGCTGACAGGTAAGCGCAATGGCTGTGGCTGGCTCAGGCAACACCAGATTCTCAGTTTTAAGACTAAACAAGGGCAGCCAACTTTGTACTGAGGACTGAGGCAGTGCCGAACGTATATTAATATCCATTACAGGTGCTTCTCTGAAATGAATATGTACACTGATGCTGGATGTATATAAGTTTCTTGCCCGTAAATAGTGAGACAAATGCTCAAACTGTTGGGTGACAAAAGGGGTTAGATGCTGCGTGTTTTCAATATCAAAAGGCAATAAGATAAAGTTATCGAAGTGCTCCAAAGGCCTAAATAACGTAACGCGTGGAAAGGTTTCTCCCCTTAACGCAGTAAGATACATAATAGTGTTATTATCAAAGCGCCGACCCAGTTCTTGTACCGGCATGGCCAGTAGCTGTTGTACGCAGGAAACGCCCACCCTTGCCAACGAGTCAATGACTTTAGGGGATAGAGCCGTAATAGAAAGCGGGCACGTACTTAGCGCTTTTTTTATGTCATCGGGTGTATGTAAGTGGGTATTAAATTTATGAAGCGCTAATACTTTTGCGGCCTCAATTGTCCATGCGCTAGCAAAATGATAACGAATATCTGCTTCTGCCAGAGCTTGGGTTAAAGTTTTCCACAGTGGCTTATGACCGCCATAGTAATGAGTTAGGTTATCTAGCCTTACTGCCAGACCGCTGAAACTATTTGAGTGAATGTGGTTGTCTAATACGATATCAGAAGCCAGTGGATAAAGCCGATGGGCTAACTGCGTCAGCATATGCTTTTCGGCTTCTTCACTGAAAGGCAGAATATGCACGTAAGGGCATAACGCCGCTGCTTGGGCTAGCCCATGCCCAATTTCAATGCCTTCTTTTTTCGCAATATCATTACACTGCGTAATTTTGTTTGTTTTACTGCAGTACACTGCAACGGGAGTATTCGACGCTAACGCTGAATACTGGTTGTTAGTTTCGTGCTTCGGCAATTGGCTATGTGCACGCTTACTTCTAGCCGCTTTGATATGGCTGTCTAAAGTTAGTTGATAGCAGTAAATATAAGCCCACAGCATCATTAGCTCACAGAGTGTAATGCCTGATCGGAAAGCGTGTTGTGTGCCATGGCCCATTTAATGGCGTGATTGTCGGGGGTCCACCGATGGGAAATAACAATGTTATCTTTGGGCCACCCATGACGCTGCTTGCGTATGTTCACCGCCAAAGCGTGGGGTTTACCCTTTAGCGCGATATCCAAAGTAATGGGTAATGCACTGTCGCTTTCATTCGTCAGGTTGGCTTGTGAATCGCTCCCCATGTTAGCCTTTGGGTAACCTAACTGTGAGGCCTGCTGTTGCGGTGGAGTATACAGCAAGCACAGCGCATCATTATGCGTTGCCGCTACCTGCAGGCGTCGCGCTTCTTTTTGATTTACAGCATTACTCCACAGCACTACGCAATGGCAAGCCGTACTTTTTAAACATTGCTCTGCTGCCCACAAAGACTCTTGTTCAGAACTTGGTTTTACTACCAGAACTTGTTGCGCTTTAAGCCCCAAGTTTTCTAACCACGGCGACTGTAGTAGCCCGGGAGGGTTAATAAATACCACCAGCTTATGCGTACGGTGTTGGCATATAACCTGTTTAAAGAGTGAAAGTTCACCCATGCCGGTTAACGAAGAGATACGGACAAGACCTGTAGATGTAACGCCACCGTTAAGTGCTTTATCCAGACGCGGAAAACCCAGTGAAAACTTGGTTTCACTTTGTCTCTGATCTCTGGCCCGCCAAATATGCGGGTGGTTATTAAGCACGGATAACGATTTATTCATGGCACTCAAAATAAACTGTATTTTTATACAGTATTATAGTGCAGCAATAACCCTTTTCAAGACAAAAGGTTTTTGACTTGTTGTTTTAAACGCTAACTTACTGATTAGTTTGGAAAGGTAAAAAGATTAAACTTTTAAAAGAGTGGGAACATGGCTAGGGTCGCAGGCCTTACTACATAGCAAAGCAGACGACCCTGCCATACAGTTAGCGCTGTATAAGCGCTGACGAGAGACATAGAGTAAAATGTTACTCTTCAGATGGTTCTTTTTGAGCCTTTGTAGTCGTGCCGCTTACTGTTGCTGTAACGGTTTGGCAAAAAGCAATGAAGCCGTCGGCCGTATTTTTTGACCACACCATACGTACGTTGCTAGGGAGTGCTTTCACCACCTCACGAATTTCCTCAAGCGTCACTTCTTCATTAAGCAGCACCTTATTCAGTGACTCCTCAAATGACATCCCTTTCTCACAACAGGCCATGACGATAGTCGAAAAGTTGCGCATAAGCGGGTGCAGCGCATTGTATTGAGTTTGGTCGATAAGGCGGCTTTTATAGGCACTTTCAATACGCGCAGTAAGATTTTTCTCTAACGCATCTGTAACAAGAACAAGGTTGCGATAAGCATACGTAACCTTGTTGTTGGTCTGTTTATTCGAGTGACGCAATAGCGCCAGCTCTTTCTGTAAATTCTGCGCTCGCAGCACAAAGTAAATTAAAAACAGGATAAGTAATCCAATAACACCAAATGCAACGATCATGTTTATTGTGCCTTTTGTTCTTCTATAAACGTATTGATGTTTTGCTCCAAGATAAACAGTGGAACTGAGCCGTTTTCTAACACGGCGCGGTGGAATTTACGCACATCAAAACGCTCGCCTAATGCTTTCTCTGCTTTCTTGCGAAGGCCTTTAATTTTGATTTCACCAATCTTGTAAGACAAGGCTTGCGCTGGCCAAGAGATATAGCGGTCTATTTCAGTATTTACGTTGTGTTCTGAAAGCGCGGTGTTTTCCATCATATAATCAACCGCTTGTTGACGGCTCCAGCCCATCGTGTGCATACCGGTATCCACAACCAAGCGACACGCACGCCACATTTCGTAGCTTAAGCGACCGAAGTTGTCGTACGGCGTTTCGTAAATACCTGCTTCAATACCTAAAAACTCAGAGTACAGACCCCAGCCTTCACCAAACGCTGAAATATAGGTGTTACGACGTACCATAGGTAAGTCTTCAAGCTCTGCTGCCAACGATATTTGAAGATGGTGGCCAGGCACTGCTTCGTGCAAGGTCAGTGCAGGCAATGCATACAAAGGGCGCTTATCGAGGGCATACGTGTTTACCCAGTAATATCCTGGCTGATCATCGCGGCTAGGATGAATGTAACGGCCCGTTGTATATTTGGGCGCGATAGCGTCTGGTACAGGCGCTACACCGTAGGGTGTTCTTGACAGATACTCAAAGAGCGAAGGAAGTTTTGCGTCCATTTTCTTTGCAATAAACGACGCCTCTTTCAGCAAATCTTCAGCGCTGGTGGCATAGAATTGCGGGTCTTCGCGTAAAAACGTAATGAATTCGTTAATGTCGCCATCAAAGCCAAGCTCATCCACAATTTGCTGCATTTGCGCGCGAATGCGTTTTACTTCAGACAACCCTAAATCATGGATTTCCTGAGGCGTCATATCCGTGGTGGTGTAATGCTTGGCTCTATTGGCGTAATACGCCACGCCATCAGGCCAGTTATTCGCGGCAATATCTTCACGGGCATTAGGAATGTATTCATCTACCATGAAGTCGTAGAACATTTGATACGCAGGCAATACGCTGCTGGTTATGGCAGCCTTGCCTTGCTCCGTTAGCGCTGATTTTTGCTCGTCAGTAAAGTACTCTGGAAAACGGGTAAATGGAGAATAAAAGCCACTGTCCTCGGCATTTTCAACAATGTATGACGCCACCGAGTTCTCAAACCCTTTCAGCACGACTTTAGGCTGCGTGTAGCCTTCTTTTAGCGCCTGTTTCATATACGCAATTTGTTGGTCAAAATAAGGCTTAAGCGCATTTAGGCGGCTAATGTAGGCCTGATAATCTTCTACGCGCTTAAAGGTGGATAAATTAGGAAGCGAGGCCATTGCACCGTGAAAGCCATATTCTGAATTGATAGGCACTAAATGCGCGCGATACGTATATTCGTCCACATAGTTAGCTAAACGATATTGTTGCATCAGCAAGGCAATATAAGCATCAGTAGAGATGTCTTCTTTTTTATACTGACTTAAGGTCTTTTGAAAAGTACGCCATTGTTCATTTTGTGCTTTCAGGGCTTTGGGAGAGTTGTCTGGTAATACGTGAGCGAGTGAAGTATCGCCTTCGCGAGAAGCTAGAAGCGGGGAAACCGAAAGCTCGTATTGCCAAATGTCATCAAGTAGTTGATACAAGCTTTCATCGTTAAGGTCCTTTGCAGATGAGCTAACGCTGCAAATAAATAATAATGCTGCTAAAACATAGCGATACATAAGGGTCTCCGGCAACCTTCACCGGAATGACCCGGCGGTTACTCTTTCGTTGGTGTATATATTGGACTAGGGAAAGCAGTTACTTTATCAGATTTATTTTCTAATTTAGTAATTTTGGCTGAACCTTTTTTATTTACGGCGTCAATGCGCAAAATGTTGTGCATCGGTACATAAGTTTTTGTTACTTCAGAAAATTCGGTTTTCAACCTTTCATGACTAGGGTCTACAACAACACTTGTGTGAGTATCCCACACAAAGTCACCTATCTCGATAAAGCCAAACAAAGCGCCCTGCATAAGGCTTTTCACGTATAACTCATAGCGCTCACCGTTGCTGATGAACTGAACGCGGTAAAGAATGTCGTCTTTTGACATAGATGCTGCTCTTCACTAAAAAAATATAAAAACACCCGGAAGCTGAGCCGGCATGCGACTGGCAATTTTACCTTGCTCATAAAATGCGAGCAACGGTAGGAAACACATGGTAAACGTAAGCAGTTTAATGGTATTCCGCCTATTAACTGCGTTACCATGATGCACACTTAGTTATATGGTGAAATTAGAATGATAAAAAAACTCCTTATAGGTAGTGCAATGACAGCAATGACCTTTGCTGCTACTGCCCATAACCACGCATCGACAGACAATGCTTTTAACCCTGATACACAGCGAATCAAATCGCACCTGTTTTTCCTAGCAGATGATTTGCTTGAAGGTCGTGACACGGGCTCTCGTGGCCATGAAATTGCGGCGCTATATATTGCGACCGAATTTGCTAAATATGGTTTGAAGCCAGCGGGTACAGACGGCTACATGCAAAACGTAGCGTTTCGCAAAGCGAATCTGGTTCAAGAGTCTCCCAAGTTTACTTTCACGCAAAACGGCGAAACCGTCGATTTTGACTACCCGAAAGAATATCTAGCTAGCCCGAGCTTGCTTAGCACCGAGGCTAATGTAAAAGGTGAAATGGTCTTTGTGGGCTACGGCATTGTGGCTGACGAGCTATCTCACAACGATTACGAAGACTTAGATGTAAAAGGTAAGGTTGTTGTAGCGCTTGCTGGTAAGCCAAGTGACTTTCCATCAGAAGAGGGCGCTCACTTTGCGTCTGGCTATCAAAAGCAAAAGTATGCGGTAGACAATGGCGCTATTGGCATGATCACTATCACAACGCCTAAAAATGAAAAGGTACGCCCTTATCAAAGCCGTTTGAACTACATCCATACGCCGCGTATGGCATGGTTAGACGACAGTGGTCAGCCTGCAAACAGCTTTTCTCAGCTTAAAGGTGGCGCTTACATGAGTGAAGGCGCTGCGCGTAAGTTATTTGAAGGCGCAGAAAAGAGCCTTGATGACGTTTATGCACAGCTTGAAGCCGACAAAGTACCGCAAGGCTTTGCGTTAAATGGCGTGGTTGATATCAGTAAGACGAGCGTACACGACACCATTACTAGCCCAAATGTTGTGGGTGTACTTGAAGGTTCTGACCCAGAGCTTAAAAACGAGTACGTGGTTTTCTCTGCTCACTCTGACCATATCGGTTTTGCCAAGACCGTGAAGAAAGACAACATTAACAATGGCGCCATGGACAATGCGTCTGGTACGTCAGTGATGTTAGAAACTGCACGCTTGTTTAGCGAAATGGAAGAAAAGCCAAAGCGCTCAATTCTGTTCGTGTCGGTAACGGGTGAAGAGAAGGGCCTGCTAGGTGCAGACTATTTTGCTCGTAATCCAACTGTACCGGTTACTTCAATGGTGGCGAACGTAAATCTAGATATGCCAATTTTGACTTACGAGTTTGCAGACGTTATTGCGTTTGGCGCGAACCACAGTGATTTGCAAGAGTCAGTGGAAAAAGCGGCGGCGAATGCCAACATTGAACTAAGCCCTGATCCATGGCCTGAGCAAGCGTTATTCACTCGCTCAGATCACTATGCGTTTGTAAAGCAAGGTGTGCCTTCAGTGTTTATGGTGCCGGGTCTGAAGTCTAAAGATCCTAACGTAGATGGCAGCAAGGTGTTTGGTCAGTTCTTATCTACGCACTACCACAAACCTAGCGACGACATTAACCAGCCATTCAACTGGAATGCGGCAGAGACTTTCACCAAGGTTAACGCGCAAATTGGTTGGACACTAGCAAACCAAAAAAACAAGCCTAAGTGGAACGATGGCGATTTCTTTGGAAACACGTTTAGCAAGTAAGTCCATATTTATTAAACATTAAAAAGCAGCATTTTTATGCTGCTTTTTTTGTGCCTGTAGTTTATGGATAGTGACTGAAGTAATGAATTATGTGCATGTTTGAACGCTGAGGGCTGTGCTCGGCAGCTATTTGATTTCATTGCACTTTCCATATTAATTTTGAAAAGTATCAATGCAATATAGAATGGGAAACAGGCAATAAAAAAGGCGCTTGAAAGCGCCTTAGTCGTAACTTAATTGGGTTCTAAACAAACATTTGCTTGAAAGCAGCCCATTGTTCATTGAACTGCTCGGTTGGCTTACGCGTAAATCCACTGCGGATAAAGCCATTAATACGGCCATCGGTGTAGCAAATCATCATGTTGGCGATAATCGCTTCATCTGCAGAAAGGGTTTTACCTTCGCGTAGCTTGCGCTCTCTTAGCACTTGTTTAAGCTGCGTTTCTAAACGCTCGAAAAGCTTTGCTATGCGCGCGCGCAACCGGTCTTGTTCACCCATTAACGCATCACCATTTAATATTCGAGTAATACCCGGGTTCTTCTCAGCAAAGCCCAAAATAAGATGAAGAATAAGCTGACAACGCGTAAGCGAGTCTTTCTCTTCATTCACAATCTTATTGATGCGCGTGAAAAGTGTTTCTTCAATAAACTCGATAAGCCCTTCAAACATTCGCGCTTTACTTGGAAAGTGACGGTAAAGTGCCGCTTCAGACACTCCCACTTTTTCCGCTAATTTAGCAGTAGTGATACGTTGACCTGGGCTGGTTTCTAACATTCCAGCAAGTGCTTGCAGAATTTGAGCTCTGCGATTTGTTTTTTTGACAGCAGGCATGACGAAAGTATTTCCTCCGCTACCGAGTTATAGCAACTCGGGCTCCATGTTAAGTTGGCTTACACCAAAGCGTTTATATTTATCGTTTTTATTATCGACACTTAATAAGCATCTGTTAGTTTTTATTGTTTAAAGCGTAGCGCTCTGCAATAAGTGCAAGTAATTGACCCGCTAACTCGCTTTTACTGGTTGCAGGTAATCGTTTATCACCATCTTGCCATATTACGTGCAGTGCATTTTTATCACTGTTAAACCCCAGACCCTCGGCAGTAATATCGTTAGCCGCAATCATGTCTAGCTTCTTTTTGGCTAGCTTCGAACGCGCATAATCTTCTACATTTTGGCTTTCGGCCGCAAAGCCCACACAAAATGGTCTGTCTTGGCTGGTGGATATAGTTGCTAGAATATCAGGGTTTTTAACAAAAGTAAGTGTTAACTCATCACCGGTTTTCTTAATTTTATTATCGGCAACGCTCACGGCCTTGTAATCTGCTACAGCAGCCGTACTAATAAATATATCTGTGGAGGCTTTAAGCGTTTGACAAGTATTAAGCATTTCCTCTGCGGTAGTGACATTAATACGGTCACAGCGTTCGGGCGTTTCAAGCGACACAGGACCTGCCACTAAGGTTACATTTGCCCCCGCGAGTGCTGCTGCCTGAGCGATGGCAAACCCCATCTTTCCTGAGCTGTGATTTGAAATATATCGTACAGGGTCCAAAGGCTCTCTGGTTGGTCCCGCTGTTATCGTAATATTCTTTCCCGATAACGCCTTTAGCGACGAAGAAAGGGATAAAGCGTCTCTCTCTGCGTCATTTATTACATTGGCAATATCAACAGGCTCAACCATTCGACCTGAACCCACATCGCCACAGGCTTGTTCACCACTTGCCGGGCCAATAAAGGTTACGCCGTGCTCTTTTAAAATATCGATGTTGCGCTTTGTTGCTACCGCTTTCCACATTTGTTGATTCATGGCAGGAGCAATAAAGAGTTTCGCTGTTGTTGCAAGGTACAGTGTAGTCAGCAAGTCATCTGCCATACCGTGAGCAAGCTTAGCAATGGTGTTTGCGGTTGCGGGGGCAACAAGTAGGATATCAGCCCACTTTGCCAATTCAATATGCCCCATTGCGGCTTCAGCAGCAGGATCAAGCAGCTGGCGATGCACTGGATTTCCTGACACAGCCTGAAGTGATAATGAACTAACGAACTCTGCGGCAGAGTCTGTTAGAACCACACGCACGTTTGCGCCTAACGCAGTAAGCTTGCGCACAAGATCAGGTGCTTTATAAGCGGCAATCCCGCCAGTAACACCTAGCAAAATATTTTTATTAGCAATAGACATAGAAGAACACAAAATCTCGAAATTAGCGTTAGCCTACCATGGTGACAAAAAATCGGATAGCTGAACGAAAGTAGGTCTTGTTTCGACAGTGGCATGTAAACAGTGCCTACAGGTGTCAAAAATCAATAATAAACCCGCCTTTTATACAGTCGTTTCTTTGTCACCATTCATCTATAAACAACCTTTTATAGAATAGTCGGGCTAGATGAATGTCGATAAAAGTATGGCCAAAGAATGAAAGGCCAAGAGAAAAATTATTGCAGCACGGGGCTGAAAGCTTAAGTGATGCTGAACTCATCGCTGTCTTGCTGGGAAAAGGTGTGAAAGGAAAAAGCGCTGTGTCTGTTGCACATGAACTTCTCAACGAGCTAGGCTGCTTACGGGGTGTGGTAACAGCAACGAAAGAACGGTTTGCCAAAATAACGGGAGTTGGACCGTGCAAGTATGCGCAGTTTCAGGCGGGCTTTGAAATATTTAAACGCAATTTGGAAATAAAGCTGAAGCGTCAGGATGTTTTTAATAATGTAGATGATACTAAACGTTATCTACAGGCAAAGCTAAGAGACTGTGAACGTGAGAAGTTCGCGCTTTTAATGCTTGATAGCCAACATCAGCTTATTGCTTTTCGCACTATGTTTAATGGTACGATCAACAGTGCAGCAGTCTATCCAAGAGAATTGATCAAACAAGTAATGATCGATAATGCAGCCGCGATCATTTTGGTTCATAATCATCCTTCAGGCGTTGCTGAGCCTAGTCATGCGGATATACGATTAACCGCAGAGATCAAAAGCGCAATGGCGTCGATCGATGTGCCAGTTTTAGATCATTTTGTGGTTGGTGATAAAGAAACTGTTTCATTCGCACAGCGAGGCTTGTTAAGATAAGAAATCTAAGTCATTTGTCGATTATAATCTAGTCAAATGGTTGAAAATGATTTAGCATAGGATTTAGTGGGTTATTTTATTAAAGGACTGTTATGAAGAAGTCAATCATTGCATTATTTGCAGCTGCAACTATGGTTGCAGGCGTTAACGCACAAGACGGTGAAGGTGGTAGTGGTACTACTGGCATCGGCGGCGTAAGCGGCGGTATGATCGCGTCTGGTGTTGTTGTTGCGGGTATCGTTGCGGGTGTTGTAAACAACAACTCTGCTGATGCACCAGGAAATGGCGGCACTACTCCAGGTCAACCTACTTGTGAAGGTGACGACCAAATCGTTGATGGTGTGTGCGTAGGTACAACCGAAACTGTTACTGTAACTACCTCTGGTTCTGTAACAAAAACCATCACCGTACCTGTTACATTTACTTACGCACCGACCGTACAGTAAATTTAAGAGTATTCGAAAAAGCCGCTTTTTTTAGCGGCTTTTTTTATTTTTATAGCAAAGTTCATTTGTTTTTAGTTTTTGTCGGCGCATTTTAATGAAACTACACACTTTATTTGCCCTTTCGGGTGTTGTTTGCCTTTTTCTTTCCGGATGTTCCACCACGTCACTAGCGTATTACAACACGCTGAAGCTCGCGCTAAAAGATAGAACAGTTAGTTATACCGTTGAAGAGATTGCTGCTAGTAAAGCTGATCTTATGCAAATTAAAGCGGGCGGAAGAGATGCAGCCTCGCTTGCCCTTGCGTATATCGATGGTGAAAAGTACCGGTGGGTATCTGGTGATAAAGTCATCTTCACCATGCACCATGGCATTATCGTTAAAACTGAAGGTTTGGATCACGACCTATACTACACGGGAAATCTTCAGCACAACCCGCTTGCCACCAACAATGTTCTGCCATTCAATTGGAAACGCAAAGTTGATATTGCTTCCATAGGTTACGGTGTGCCGGTTGACTCATCTTGGCGAATAGAAGGGGAAGAAACTCGCGAATATTTAGGTTTTTCTGTTCCGGTAATTAAGGTTATCGAAACCGTAGAATTTTCTGAATACACGCCATTTATCGACGTAGGGTTGTCGTGGGAAAACACGTATTTCTTGCACAAATACTCGAAGGAACTTCTGGCCTCAAAGCAGCAGTTCAGCCCTGAAGGAGACGTTTACGATATGGTTTATTTAAGCCGAGTAGTACGTGAGATGAAGACACAAGGAGCAACGCAATAATGAAGTATATCTATACGCTTTTTATTGCCCTAGGCCTTACTGCAGCTACCAAGTTATATGCAAATGATAACCTTGTTAGTGTCATGATAAACAAGCAAACCTATCAGTTCGACAGGCCGATACGACTATCAAGCGTACTGTCCATTGTCGCTGATAATGGTGATTGGTACTGGCCTTCAGCTTCAGCTTTTGATTTAGCTAACCCTAAAGCTGAAGAAGAGAAAGAGATAGCGCTATCTCAAATTAGCGGGCTGCTCAATCAATTTGATGCCGATTCTGAAACACATAAAGCCCTTCAAAATCTCTATGATCAGGTAAGCTCATGGACGGTGTCTACACGCATAGACATGCCAATTTCCTACAATCGAGCAAGGTTGTTTTTTGAAGACAACCCTATGTTTCAGCCAGGCAAATACTGGATTCGACTAAATGGAAGACCTGACGTTGTGCATTTCTCTGGCGCTGTAGTAAAGCCTGGTGCGTACAAGCATCAAAGCGATACGTCGGTTTATACGGCTGTTCACACGGTGAAAAAAGCGGTTGATGCCGACAGAAGTCATGTCTACGTAATTGATCCAATGGGAAATATTGAAGAAAAGGGTATTGCTTATTGGAATTTAGATTTTGGGCAGCTGATGCCGGGCAGCCAAGTCTATGTTCCTATCTCATCAGAACTCTTTAGCAATAAACTTAAGCAATTAAATGAGCGCGTAGCCGCTTTAGCAGTACATAGGGTTTTACCTCAATGAGTGCGCCACTACTTTCTAAGAAAAAAACACTCGCGCTTGTAATTGGCAGCGCGCTTTCTTCTACCGCTTTTGCTGATACTCAAGTTCGCGTTACTCCTTCGCAGATGGTGCAGGGCGGAAATGGTCTTATTCAAACACCAACGGCTCGTATGCGAGACGAAGGTGGAATGGCCATTAACTATACCGACAACGGCGAATATCGCTTCTGGTCTGTTAACATTCAGCTTTATGATTGGATGGAAGCAACTGCCCGTTATACTGACGTGCGCACAAGACTTTACAGTCAAGTTGAATCATTCAGTGGTGATCAAACGCTGAAAGATAAAGGCTTAGACGTTAAATTCAGATTATGGAAAGAAAGCTACTATTTGCCAGATATCAGTGTCGGCTTCAGAGACTTTGGTGGAACAGGCTTTTTTGAAAGTGAATACGTCAACGCCAGTAAATCTATCGGTCCATTCGACTTTCACCTTGGCTTAGGCTGGGGATATCTCGGTACAGCCGATGACATCAGCAACCCGTTTTGCGAGCTTAAAGACAGCTTCTGTGAACGCCCAGGGGGCTTCTCTGGCCGCGGTGGTAAGGTAGACTACGACCAGTTTTTTAAAGGAACAACCGCATTTTTCGGTGGTGTGGAATACCAAACACCATGGGAGCCGCTAACGCTAAAGCTTGAGTTCGAAGGGAACGATTATTCTCGTGACAGAGCTGGACAGCTAGAGCAAGATTCTCGTTGGAATGTTGGTGCAGTGTATCGTTATAAAGACTTCGATTTCACGTTGAACTATCAACGAGGTAATACTGTTGGTTTCGGCGTTACGTATCGCTTTAATATGAATACGGCTTCGCAAATAAAGTTCGATGAACCACCTAAGAACCTGATGGGTAGAAAGGTGCCACAAGACGTGAAAGATGTTGATAAATCCCGTCTTTACAATGACCTTTACCGGTCGGGGGGCTTTGTACTGTCTGATGCTGAAATTAAAGAGGACAGCGCTACGTTTTACGGTACACAGGTTGCCTATCGTGACCAGGATGAAGCCATTGAGCGAATTGGTCGCGTGGCGGCCTCAGAGCTTCCAGATTCCGTAAAAACCTATCATGTAGTAGACAATCGCGCAGGTCTTCCTTTAGTAGACACGCAGGTGGATGCCGAGGCCTTTATTGCTGCAGCGCGTTACGAATCTGTTGACGCAGATATCACTGAAACCTACGTCAGAACATCACCCTCAAAAGAAGTGCTCGACGCCTATGATCCTGCCAATACATCTGGCTTCTACTACAGCGCAGATTTCTTCTTTACCCAATCATTCGGTAACCCAGAAGATTTCTATCTGTATCAAACCGGATTATTGCTAAACGGCGGTTATGCTTTTAACGAAAACTTTGCAATCATGAGCAGTGCCAGGGTTACGCTTCTAGATAACTTCGACAAGTTTAACTACTTGGTAGATAACGAAGAAGTGTCGCTACCTCGCGTGCGTACTCGAGTTCGTGAATATGTGTCAGCAAACGATGTATGGCTAGATACAACATTCTTACATTACAAAGACACCATCGCAGAAGACCTCTATGCTCAAGCGTACGCGGGTTATCTAGAAACCATGTTTGCTGGTGTAGGCGGTGAAATACTGTATCGTCCCGTTGATAGTAATCTAGCTTACGGACTTGATATCGCTTACGTAAAACAGCGCGATCCTTACAGTCAAACAGGTCTGGAAGACTACACAGCGGTCACTGGACACGCTAGTGTCTATTGGCAGCCAGAATTCTTAGACGACACGCAAATTACCGTAAGTGCTGGACAATTCTTAGCCAAAGATAAAGGCGTGAATATCGATTATGCGAAGCGTTTCGATAGCGGTATCATAGTTGGTGCATATGCGGCATTCACTGATGTATCGTCAGAAGAATACGGCGAGGGAAGCTTCACCAAAGGCTTCTACATTTCCATACCTACAGATCTGTTCTTGTTAGAACCTACCAAAGGTCGCGGGTTATTCCCATGGGTGCCGATTTCTCGTGATGGCGGTCAAATGCTGCGTCGACCCACTCGTTTGATTGACATGACTGAAATAAGGTCACCATTTTTTGATTAAATAGAAATACGCCGCGTTCGCGTGGCGTTTATTCTCGTGCGGATATCTTAGATGCTGCAATGCGAATATAAAATTAAAGCGTAGATTGCGTATTTATTCATAGCCTAACCGCTTAGGGAAAAGTACAATACGGGCCGTGAAAAATGAGAGCTGGTAGTTTTTCGAGCAAAAAAAAGCCAAAAAGTAACCTTTTTGTACTTTCTTATTGAAATGATCCTGCCTTTGCTGTATAAAATGCGCCCTCTAATTTATAGTAATACGTCATTTGACCCAACCACTGTTTGAGCGCTTGGGATTAACTGACGCGACAGTTATCGTTGTTCTGGAGACAAATACAATGTCAAGAGTATGCCAAGTAACAGGTAAGCGTCCAACGGTTGGTAATAACCGTTCACACGCAAGAAATGCGACTCGTCGTCGCTTTTTGCCAAACCTTCAAACACACCGTTTTTGGGTTGAGAGCGAAAACCGTTTTGTAAAACTACGTTTGTCTGCAAAAGGCATGCGTATCATCGACAAGAAAGGTATTGATTCAGTACTAACTGACATCCGTACCCGTGGTGAGAAAATCTAAGGAAGCCGACAATGCGTGATAAAATTAAACTAGTTTCTTCAGCAGGTACAGGTTTCTTCTACACTACTGATAAAAACAAGCGTAACATGCCTGGCAAAATGGAGATCAAAAAGTATGATCCCGTTGTGCGTAAGCACGTTATGTTCAAAGAGGCCAAAATCAAGTAATTAGCTTGCTTTTGTCTCCACGAAAACCCAGCCCTTGCTGGGTTTTTTGCTTTTAGAAGAAGATATTTCTACTTCATCACGTCACGATCCCACCGGATCCCATACTCGACTGTCCACGATCCCTTGAGTTTATCTTGCGATCACTGCTTTCTCCCACTTACTTTTTTCCAGCAGATCCTAGGTTTTCTTTGAATTGAATTAGCTTATATATTGGCTAGGTATTACTATATTCCTAATTTCAGGACTCATATTTAACGGAAAGTCAGGTGGCTAGAATTTCTCAGCGAGCAATGAATAACGTGGTCATTATTGCCATGCTTATCATGATTGCATTGTTCAACTTAGACAGTCTTGTACCTAAGAAGGACGTTGTTCAATCTCGCAGCCTGTTACCTGAAGACGCTTATGTGTTAAAAATAGAGCACGATGGCCATAGCTTAGAGCGAGTTGGGCAGCAGTGGCGCCAGTCAGGTCAAAATACAGTCCTCGCGATCAAGCCGGATGTTCAGTTTTCCCATTGGCAACGGGCAAGGCTTGAGCCGGCCACTGACGTACCCGAAGCGATTACCAACGTACAGCCTTACATCGTCGTAGTATGGCTCGCAGGCAATAATAACGGCAATGTTTACGCCATCTATCCGAATACATCACCTGTTGTGATCAAATTTGAAAATAATTGGTACACATTAACCAACACCGAACTTGATAATCTTTTACCTTGGATACTGTAAATGCCTGAACTACCAGAAGTTGAAGTAAGCCGTTTGGGCGTTTCTCCACATCTTATTGGCAATACCATTACGCAGGTGGTGGTGCGTGAGCGAAGAATGCGCTGGCCCATTCCACAAGAGGTAGCGAACGTTGAAGGTCAGAGCGTTATTGCTGTAAAACGCCGCGCTAAATATCTACTTATTGAAACAGCCAAAGGCACGTTAATTTTGCATTTAGGCATGTCGGGTAAATTACGCGTTATCGATGCGTCGACACCAATTATTAAGCATGACCACGTAGACATTGTTTTAAACACCGGTAAGTGCTTACGTTTTAACGACCCAAGGCGCTTTGGTGCAGTGTTATTTCAGGCCCCTGATATGCAAATAGCCATGCTTGATAACTTGGGCCCAGAGCCGCTTACAGACGACTTTGACGATAAGCGCTTATTTAAACTATCGCGCAATAGAAAAGGCCCCGTTAAAAACTTCATTATGGATAACGCCATTGTGGTAGGTGTAGGAAACATCTACGCGAACGAAGCACTGTTTTTAGCCGGTATAGACCCGCGAAGAGCCGCAGGAAACATTAGCGCTGCTCGCTATCAGTCGCTAACTGCAACCATTAAGCAAGTATTGGCCAAAGCCATTGAACAAGGCGGCACAACATTAAAAGACTTTGCGCAAACCGACGGTAAGCCTGGGTATTTTGCACAGCACTTGAATGTGTATGGGAGAAAAGGCGAGCCTTGTGAAGTGTGTGGAAAAGCCATCGAAAGTAAGGTTATTGGGCAGCGAAATACCTTTTTCTGTACTCACTGCCAACGCTAATACACTTACTATTGGTGCTTAATCTTTCTTGCTCAGCCGGTCTTTTAAAGCTTTCTCAACTACTGGGTGGCAAAAGCCACTCACTGCACCGCGGTGAAGAGCGACTTCTTTTACTAAGGTGGACGAGATAAAAGAATTCTCCTCAGCAGGAGTAAGAAAGACACTTTCTAGCTTTGGGTTTAAACGGCGATTCATATTTGCGAGTTGAAACTCGTATTCGAAATCAGAAACTGCGCGTAAACCACGAATGAGAATTGTGGCATTTTGTTCGTCAGCAAAATCAGCCAGTAAACCAGTAAACCCCACTACTTCAACATTTGGTAAGTCAGCAGTGACTTTTTTTATCATTTCTACGCGCTCTTCTAACGTAAACAGTGGCTTTTTACTTGGGTTAGAAGCAATCGCTACAATCACATGAGAAAATAACTGAGATGCGCGTTCAATAAGGTCGGCATGACCGTTAGTGATCGGGTCGAAAGTACCAGGGTAAAGTGCTCTAGTGTGCATAAAGTCGAATCTTTTCGTTGTAGAGGGTTTATGTGTTCAACGTGGCTAATGTAACACATTATTAGCTTATACCAATCCGCTTACCACATGTGCTTTTATTACTTCACTGCCTCGCGGTAACCATTCATACACGCTGACCAGTCGCTCTCTTGCCAGTGAAAGACAGGGTTCTTCGCTTTCTCTTTATGTAAAGAGCGCAGCAGACGGTCTAAATTACTTTGTTTCCAACTGTTACCTTGACGCTGCTCGCAGCGATCGAAATCAATAAGCCATATTTGCTTATCGCTATCAATCATGATGTTTCGAACGTTGGCATCATGATGGTACACCTGACAATTGTGCATAGCTGCCAGCGCTCGGCCAACCTCATACCACTCATCTTTATCCAGTGGTTTATCGCACAGTGCGTGGTGTAAATCTTTGCTATTTGGAATACTTAAAGTAATTAAATCGCCGCGGTAAATCAGGCCTCGGCGGTGTACACGCGCCGCAACAGGAACAGGCACAAGAAGACCTTGTGCTCGCATATATTCGAGCAGCCTGAACTCTTCAAACGGGCGAGAACGCTCAACACCAATAAACAGATATTGGTCGCTCAGTACTTTGCCCACCAAGCCACCACGTTTGAAATGGCGTAAAACCCAGCGCTGACCCTCATGCTCAATGAAAATGGTTGTACCACGTCCCTTGGCTTGACCTGTTATTTTGTCTTGAAGCTGCCAAAAGTCGGGGGTAAACATCTCCGCGTTGGGATGACTGACTAAAGTGTCGTCGAAAATAAAGTGGTGCCCAGCACCTATGTCTCGTCGTATTGTCGCCATGTCGCCCACAACTTATGGTAAATTCTTTATTCTAATGATTTATTTTGGTTTTTCAGCAACGACCGCGTTTCAGAGGTAAAAAAGTCTGTTTACGCGCTCATAGTTTTTACGTACTAAGATTATTTGTTGAAATAATGAATCTAATTCAACGTCTTAAGTATAAAAACCTAAGTCGTTATGCTCATACGCGAGTATCGTTGACCATATTCATCATTTTAGAATGAGCATGTTAAATTGCGGCGGCCCGGAGAGTTCTATCTGAAAAATAAGCATTTATTTGGCGCGAATAGGTAATACTCGAGCAAATAGGCTTCACCTAGCGCATGCCAAAAGATACGAACAATAGGAAAAAATACTGTTGATAGACCAGGGCACCATCACAAGCTAATTGTCGCTTAATTTACTTAATTGTAAGGTAAAACTATCAACTATTATCTACACTTAGCGTTGCGAAGTGTTCCTTTGAAATAACAGGGAGTCGTTACTGAATGAAAAAGCCCGCTTTGCGATGGCTATCCACTGTTCTTGCTTATACTCAACTTAGACTGGTGCTATTACTGAATATTGCACTGTTATCAGGCGTGCCTGCGGCACACGCAGCAGAACTAAACGTCATGGTTAATGAGAGTGTCATGGTTTCAGAGCTAAACCGCTCTGAGCTTCGTCAGATATTTACCGGCCATCGTCAATATTGGAGCGATGGTACTAAAATCACGGTATTTGTATTGCAGGATAACGATGAGCTCCACAAGCAGTTTTGTCGTGAAGTACTTCAGATGTTCCCTTATCAATTATCTCGCTTATGGGATCAAATCACCTATTCTGGACAGGGCGTTACACCCGTTAGGGTCACGTCTTACCAAGCGTTGATAGAGGCGTTAGAAAGTACCACAGGCGCTATCGGCTATGTTGAACATACCGAAATTGTGAAATTAAGACGCGTAGAGGTAGGAACAGAATGAATAAATACATCGCTCTCGCGTTTGGCATGATAAGCATGCCTGTCCTTGCTTCACAGGGAGATTTTTCGTGGCACGGTTATGTCTCTCAAGGTGTAACTCAGTCACATGGAAGTAACTTTATAACTGACGATAACGCAATAACAGGTGAGCTCACCGAAGTTGGGCTAAATGGTTACTATCGAATAGCGGAAAACATCTCTGTTGCCGGGCAAATTAATTATTTAGACGGCGGGAATCGTTTTGAGCAGGGCGCTCGTTTAGATTATTTGTTTATTGACTGGAAATTGCCTGACTTGCCCGGTAAATGGCAAGGACAAGTCCACATTGGTCGCTTCAAAAATCGCCACTGGCTGTATTCAGTGACCAGAGATGTGCCACAAACACGTTACACGTCTGTTCTTCCCCAATCTGTGTACTTTGACGGGTTTCGCGACGTTGCTTTAGGAAGCAACGGTATCCAAACCAGTTTCTCACACTATGGTGCTCAGAATATCTGGGAGTTAAACTGGAGTTACGGTCGCTCTAATATTAACGACTCCCAGCGAGATTTTTTACTCGGTGACGAAGCAAAAGGCGACATCAAGCAAGACTTTGTTCATCAAGCCAGCGTATTCTGGCAACCGGCTACCATGACATGGAAACTAGGTGCCAGCTGGTTGAGTTCTGATTTCAGGTACACACCTTCTCAGAATGACAACCGTATTGCAGGTAATGCAGACATAGAGCGTATTATGTTGTCTGCGCAATACTTTGCAGAAAACTGGGAAGTGTCGGCTGAGCTAATTCGAGAAGTCCAGGATAGCAAAGGGCTATTCTTCCCTGGTTTTGCCTTTAAACGCACGGGCGAAGGCGGTTTTGTTCAGTTTAGGTATTTGTTTAATAACAATGTAAGTGGTCTTATTGGCTACGACACATACATTAACGACAAATCAGATCGAGACGGAAAGCAGTTAGAGGCTATGACAGGCGGCGTGATCCCCGCCTACTTTGGCTATCAAGATACGTATACCCTAGGCTTGCGTTGGGACATTGCACCGAAGTGGCGACTTCAAGGTGAGTATCATTGGGTTGAAGGTGCGACAAGGGTAGTGAGCTTACTGAACTTAGATGTGGCGTCTCATGCCGATAAGCATTGGGAAATGTGGTCAGTGCAATTGATGTATTGGTTTTAAGGGCATTAGATGAAGGTTCAGGTATCTTTCACCACTAAAACCATCACAATTTTGTTGGCTATGGTATTAACTGTGGCTGTAGTTATATCAACGGTTCTTATTCAGGAGTCTGACGCTCGAATCCTGCTCCAGCAACGGGAAAACCAAGTCAGTAATCAACGACGGGTTCAGCTTTTTGAAGACATTTTGCACGGCAGAATGATCACGCTTATTGATATCATCAGCCATAAGAGTGGAGGCAACGCAGATAGCCTTGAATCGCTACAACAAACGCTTAGCGGTCTTAGTGAATACCTGACCCTTAACTTTCAAGTTGAATCGCTGTATTTGTTTGACGAACACGGCGTTGTTGGCAACCCGCTACAGCCAGTAAATAAAACCATTGAAAAGCTAGTGAATACCACTCGGGCGTCGTTTGAAAGCCGCTCACTATTGTCCTGTGACTCGGTATGCACGCACTACATTTCAATTCCAATTATGGCAAACGGTGAAACCTTGCCTGTCATCGTTGTGTCCACGTCGATGAGAGAACTGCTATACCTGTTTAGTCGCGCTACCGATGTGCACAAAGTTGCTGTCGTCCAGCACAAAGAAACCTCATCTGAGTTGTCAGAATTAAGGGTGGCAAGCCAAGTGTCTGCGGCTAATCGACAGTACTTTCAATCTCTATTTGATGCGTTACCCGATAATTGGCGAATTGACGATTTAGTTATTAGAGGCATGAACGTTGCGCTGGAAAATCAGCAGTTGCTGGTTAGTTTACTGCCTTTTAATCACGCATCAGGTGATCATCCTTACTTGCTCATTGTGCAAGACGTGTCGGCCATGGTGCGTCAAAACGAGCAATACCAGTACATAGTTATTTCTAGCGCTGTTGCGCTATTTTTTATTTTCTCTTCGCTGCTTTACCTTTTCCTAAATCAATACAGAATACGCTTGTTAGATGTAAGCGAACGTTTGCCTATGCTGGCCGAACACAAGTTTAGCGAGTTTTACACCATTGCAGCTAAACGAAGGAAGTCGCCTATTTTCAAATTCACAGATGAATTGGACGTAGTTGAAGACGCGGCAAATAATCTGGCGCGCCAGCTAGAAAGCTTTGACGGACAAATGGCTATTAACACAGCGAAGCTTGAAAAAATGGCGATGTTCGATGTGTTAACCGGACTTCCCAACCGTAATATGCTGACGTTTCAAATAGAAAAGCAGCTAGCTAGTTCAATTCGCGACGATAGGTTAGTGGCACTGATGTTCATGGACCTTGATGACTTTAAAAAGGTTAACGACAGTCACGGTCATGACGTCGGCGATAAACTCTTAAAAGCTGCTGCTATGCGTATTTCTAAGCCGATTAGAGAGTCTGATATTGCATCTCGATTTGGCGGTGATGAGTTTGTTATTTTACTTTCAAATATCGAAAGCAAAAAGCACGTAGATACGGTAGCCAAAAAGCTGATAGAAGAGTTTAAAGAGCCAATCATTGTAGATGGCGTAACCTTTTACGTTTCTATCAGTATCGGTATTGCTATTACCAACCACTCTCGCGCCACGCCAGTAGAACTGCTGCGTCATGCTGATATTGCGATGTACGAAGCCAAAGCCAAAAAAGGGGCGGAGTATCGCGTGTATGACGCCACCATGAACCTTAAAGTAATGCAGAAGGTTGAGCTGGAGTCAGAGGCGCGTGAAGCCCTAAGAGACAACCAGTTTAGCTTAGCGCTTCAGCCCCAAATTGAGATGCACACGGGAAGGCTGGTGGGCTTTGAAGCGCTATTGCGTTGGCAACACCCTAAAAAGGGTAATATTTCCCCAGCCGATTTTATACCGCTTCTTGAAAACACGTCATTCATGCTTGAGCTTGATTACTGGGTAATTACGCGCTCAACTTATTTAATCAGAGAGCTTAAAAATAGCGGCTACCCCGACGTGAAGATGGCGATTAATTTGTCAGCGGGTCAGTTCTTAGACCCGAGTTTGCCTGAATTCTTGCAGCAGCAAATTATCAAAAATGACATAGCGCCCGACCAAGTTTGCTTAGAGTTAACCGAAACGGTATTGGTATCAGATATCAAGCGCGCAACCAGCATCATGCAAAATATTCGCGACATGGGGTGCATGCTGGCTATCGACGATTTCGGCACGGGCTATTCGTCGTTGAGTTATCTTAAATCGTTACCCGCCGACTACATCAAGATTGACCGCTCGTTTGTGGCAAATATCGCCAGCAGTGCTGATGATAGAAATATTGTTCACTCTACGATTTCTATGGTGCGCAACATGGGAATGCAAGTGGTGGCAGAAGGAATTGAAACCAGTGAACAGTACGAGTTGCTGTGTCATTTCGACTGCAACCTAGGTCAAGGCTACCTTATCAGCAGACCTATTCCTGAGGTTAACATTTGGGACGTGTTAAGCGACAAAGTAGAGTTTGGTTTTTGGAAAGAATCCGCCTAGAGCTACTTTACCGTTTCAAAAGGTGCACGCTTCATCAATGTAGTGTGCTGAATAATTTACAAACTTAGTCGACAAACCCATTAAATACAGCGCAAGGGTGTGTACCCTTTACCGCGCTTTCATTAAACTAACGGTTTTAATATACCTACACTCGGAGAATGGCATGTCTGCGGCATTTATTTCTCATTTGCAATCGCAAATTGAAGCCACGAAAGAAGATGGTTTGTACAAAAAAGAGCGTGTTATCACGTCGCAACAACAAGCGGATATTGGTGTTGCTAACGGCGAGCACGTTATTAACTTTTGTGCCAACAACTACCTTGGTCTTGCAAACAATGAAAGCTTGATTGAAGCAGCAAAGAAAGGCCTGGATAGCCATGGTTTTGGTGTAGCATCTGTACGATTCATTTGCGGTACACAAGACATTCACAAGCAGCTGGAAGCCTCTATCAGCGACTTCCTCGGTACAGAAGACACCATTTTGTACCCATCGTGCTTCGACGCGAATGGCGGTTTATTTGAAACGCTATTAGGCCCTGAAGATGCCATTATTTCTGATGCCTTAAACCACGCCAGTATCATTGACGGTGTGCGCCTATGTAAAGCTAAGCGTTATCGCTACGCCAATAACGATATGGCAGCATTAGAAGAGCAGTTGAAGCAAGCTGACGCCGATGGCGCACGTTTCAAAATTATTGCCACCGACGGTGTGTTTTCAATGGACGGCGTGATTGCCGACTTAGCCTCTATTTGCGACCTGGCCGACAAGTATGACGCCATGGTAATGGTAGACGATTGTCACGCAACGGGCTTCCTTGGCGAAAACGGCAAAGGCAGCCATGAGTATTGTGGCGTTATGGGTCGTGTAGACATCATCACCGGTACTCTAGGTAAAGCACTAGGCGGCGCGTCTGGCGGTTACACCTCGGGCAAAAAAGAAGTCGTAGAGTGGTTACGTCAACGCTCGCGTCCTTATCTTTTCTCAAACTCGGTTGCGCCACCTATCGTTTCAGCATCGCTTAAAGTGTTTGAAATGATGAAAGAAGGTGACGAGCTTCGCGCTAATCTATGGCGCAACGCCAATCACTTCCGTACGCGTATGGAAGAAGCGGGCTTCACATTAGCCGGTAAAGATCACGCTATTATTCCTGTTATGCTAGGCGATGCCCGTTTAGCTAGCGAAATGGCAGACAAGATGCTTGAGAAAGGCATCTATGTTATCGGTTTCTCTTACCCTGTTGTGCCGAAAGGTCAGGCCCGCATTCGTACGCAAATGTCAGCAGGTCATAGCCTTGAACATGTTGATAAAGCGGTAGATGCATTTATTGAAGTCGGCCGTGAATTGGGAGTAATTTCATGAAGTCGCTAGTTAAAGCGAAAGCAGAAAAAGGCATTTGGCTACAAGACACGCCAGAACCTGAAGTAGGACATAATGACCTACTGATTAAAATTCGCAAAACCGCCATTTGCGGCACCGACATGCACATTTACAACTGGGACGAATGGTCTCAGAAAACCATTCCGGTACCTATGGTTGTAGGCCACGAGTATGTGGGTGAAGTCGTTGGTATGGGCCAAGAAGTGAAAGGGTTTGAGGTTGGCGACCGTGTTTCGGGCGAAGGCCATATTACCTGTGGTCATTGCCGTAACTGTCGTGCAGGTCGCGTACATTTGTGTCGCAACACTGAAGGCGTAGGCGTAAACCGCCCGGGCGCTTTTGCTGAATACTTGGTAATTCCTGCATTTAACGCGTTTAAAATTCCAGGCAATATTAGTGACGACCTTGCGTCTATCTTTGACCCGTTTGGCAACGCTGTTCACACTGCACTAAGTTTCGACTTGGTGGGTGAAGACGTGCTGATAACCGGTGCCGGCCCAATAGGTATTATGGCTGCTGCAGTTGCAAAGCATGTAGGTGCTCGTCATGTCGTGGTTACCGACATCAACCCTTACCGTCTTGAGCTTGCTAAAAAAATGGGTGCAACCCGCGCCGTTGACGTAAGCAAGGATGACTTGAAAGACGTAATGAACGAACTTGGTATGACAGAAGGCTTCGATGTGGGGCTGGAAATGTCTGGTGTGCCGGTGGCTTTCAGAGACATGCTGAACAAAATGAACCATGGCGGCAAAATTGCCATGCTGGGAATACCTCCACAAGATGTTGCCATCGATTGGAACCAGGTTATTTTCAAAGGCTTGGTGATAAAAGGTATTTACGGCCGTGAAATGTTCGAAACATGGTACAAAATGGCGAGCTTGCTGCAGAGCGGCTTAGATCTATCGCCTATCATCACACACACCTTTTCTATTGATGACTTTCAGAAAGGGTTTGATACCATGGGGTCTGGACACTCAGGTAAAGTTATTCTGGACTGGCAATAATGACAACATTCTCACACATTAGCGTAAACGACGTTGCAAACTTTCAAGGTGACGTAACCATTGTGGATATTCGCGATCCGCAATCTTTTGCTAATGGACACATGCCTAACGCAGCGCAGCTGAACAACGACAACTTTGCAGCGTTTATCGACCAAACGCCCAAAGATATCCCAGTGGTTGTAGTGTGCTACCACGGCGTAAGCAGCCAGCAGGCGGCCCAAGTCATTGCACAGCAAGGCTTTGAAACCGTTTATAGTATGGACGGTGGCTTCGAAGCATGGCGACTGGCAAATCCGGTAGTCACGGCATAGCGATTTGATAAAGGTGCACAATGTGCACCTTTATTTTTTGCAGCTACTGCAGTATTTCAGTATAAAGAGGTTATATACCGCGCCCTTGGTATATGTCATATCGCATTCATATTCTTCTGTTTCGGGGTAACAACTAGCTTATGGCTCATCCTTTAATTGCGTTCAATCAGCAAAGTCCTGCACATCTTCTCGCCAATTATTTAACCAGTCAGCACATTCAGGCCGCTGTAGTACAGCACGATAAAGAGTTCGTGGTGGTATTAGATAATCACGACCATCTCGACCGCGCAAAAGTTATTGCAGATGGCTTTTTGGCAAACCCTACCGATCCGAAGTACCAGCAAGCAGCATGGGATAATGGCAAGAACGTACGGCTGGCGCCTTCGGGTAATGGCTTTTCCATGGGTAATATCATTGCCGATGCTGTGAAAGCGCCTTTTACCTCGGTGGTATTTATTCTGTGTGTTGCGGTTTATTTACTGTCGTTGTTTGGGCTGTTTGCCCCTATCGCACAGCATTTATTGATGCAGCCATTTTCCATTTTGTCGCAAAATCACGAATGGTGGCGATTACTAGGCCCTGCGTTCATTCATTTTTCGGCGCTACACATTATATTTAACCTACTGTGGTGGGGCATGTTGGGAGCTAAAATTGAACGCATCCTTGGCATGAGCATGCTGCTTATAGTGTTCTTAGTGTCGGCCACTATTTCGAACGCCGCACAAGCCCTATTTAGTGACCCTGTGCAAGGCAATCTGTTCTTGTTTGGCGGCTTGTCTGGTGTGGTGTATGCCGTAATGGGCTTTGTGTGGTGGCTAGGCTGGTTGCGACCAAGTTGGGGCTTGTCGCTGCCAAATTCAATTGTAGGCTTTATGTTGGTGTGGTTGGTACTAGGTTATGCCGATATTTTGTGGGTAAACATGGCGAATGCTGCGCATACAGCGGGGCTTATTTCTGGATGTTTGCTCGCCGGAGCCTTAAGTCTTGGGTCGGGTAAACGCTAGTGGCGTTTTATGTAGCTAAAAGGCGTACGTTAGCCTTTTAGCCCGTTATCTACTTTTAACCGCCTTGGTATAAGTATTTGGTGAAGATAACGTTCTTCACCACTTCGCCGCCCGTCTCTTGCTTCATGTGCTCTTGCAACGCTTTAAGAATAGCGCGGCGAATATCTTCACGACCAGTTAGTGATTTAACTTTCTCTGCCGGTTGCTGGCCGAATATTTCAATGGCAGTAGAGCGCAGTAACGGCATGTGGTGTTCAGCAATTTCAAGCTGGTTAACATCGTGGATCATCAATTCAACTGACACGCGTACATAGCCTAGCTTTTGTGCGCTATCGCTAATGTAGTTGGTAACAATCTCTGGCTCTAAGCCCAAATAAGCATAGTTGGCCTTGTCTTGCGCCACTGCTGCGTTCCAACCAAGAACCAAAAAACTAACCGCAAATACGCGTAAAACTAAAGACTTAAGCATAGTGAAGTCCGAAACACCAAAGTAATAAATTCACTTGGTAGTGTAGCAAAACTCTGATTAAACACACTACTGCAAAAGTTTAACCGAGTGAAAATAATTGAACATGACGTGTTATCATACTAACAGATTCATTATTCGGGCTTTTCGTGTGAGTTTTAATGCCACTTTTCCAGTGGGTTTGGCGGTTGACTGGCAAGCACCTTCTGGCATCACAATTCCTAATGCACAGCTAAAAAACTGGCTGTTAGACACTGGGTCGTTAACCGAGCGAGTACAGTCTTTAAGCAACCACTTTTCTCTGGAGCTTATTGGCCAGCACGAGCAGATTCCTCACGACAATGAACTGTCGTTGTTACTCGACAACGGTGAAACCCATTATCAAGCGCGAGAAATTCTCCTATGTGGCGATCATAAGCCGTGGGTGTTTGCACGTTCTATCATCCCTCAAGCCTTTGTTGACAGCGAGCTTTCAGATCTTGGTCGAGAGCCTTTAGGAAAACGTTTGTTTAACGATAAGCGCTTTACACGCTCAGAGTTTCAACTGTGTACAGTGCCAGCTTCGCAGTTTGGTATTAACAGTAATCAAACCTTGTGGGGCAGGCGCTCGTTGTTTACGTTAGGCAACTACAGCATGATAGTAGCAGAGGTATTTCTTCCTTCCTCACCGGCCTATAGCCGCTCTGCTAAAAACGAAAAGGAAAGCGAAAAGCAATTATGAAGCACAATTGGAACGCCTATGCGCGACTGATGCGCCTTGATAAACCAGTCGGTATTTATCTTCTACTGTGGCCTACCCTGTGGGCGCTTCTTATGGCCGCACAAGGCTTACCACCTTTAGGCATTACGCTCATTTTTGTGGCTGGTGTAGTTGTCATGCGTTCAGCCGGATGTGTGATTAACGATTATGCAGACAGAAAAGTAGACGGTAGTGTAAAGCGAACTGCCCAGCGTCCGCTTGCAACCGGAGAAGTGTCTGCGAAACAAGCGCTACAACTTTTTGGTGCGCTTATCGCTTTAGCATTTGTCTTAGTGTTATTCCTCAATTGGCAAACCATTGCGTTGTCGGTGGTAGCCTTACTCCTAGCAGCAAGCTACCCCTTCATGAAGCGCTATACCAATTTACCGCAGGTGGTATTGGGGGCCGCGTTCGGTTGGGCCATTCCTATGGCATTTATGGCGGTGCTAGAAACAGTACCAGCGTACGGCTGGTGGTTGTTTATTGCTAACTTACTATGGACGGTAGCTTACGACACCATGTACGCCATGGTAGACCGCGACGACGATTTGCAAATAGGCATTAAGTCTACGGCCATATTGTTCGGAAAAAACGACGTGCTAATTGTGATGTTGTTGCAGGGCTGCGCGCTAACTATTCTGTGGTGTATAGGCTTAACAATCAACGCGACATGGCCTTACTACACAGCCGTGCTGTTTTCTGCTTTGCTATGCGTGCGCCAATATCAGCTCATTAAACGCCGACAGCGTGAAGGCTGTTTCACCGCGTTTATTGAAAACCACTACATTGGTTTAGCCATTACGCTTGGTACGGCGCTGCATTTTTGTTTGGTAAGGTAAAACTTACCAACAGCAAACTTCAACCTGTACCAACGTCCCCTTATAACTTATTTATAGCCAGTCTAAAGTATTCACTAGCTTATACAGGAACGCGCTTTAATTACTAAATGTTTTTAAAGCCGTGCACAAATTATGCTACTAAGTGTTATACTTTAGGTGTCGAATGGAATCTATACGCATATATAAATTGAAGTGGTTCAAGAGGTGGGCGAGTAAGGAAGGTTTATCAGACAGCGTGCTAAAATTAGCAATTACAGAAATGCAACAGGGATTAGTTGACGCCGATTTAGGTGCAAACGTGTATAAAAAGCGAGTACCTCTTTTGGGGCAAGGCAAAAGTGGAAGTTTAAGAACCCTCATAGCTTTTCAAGTGGATAATAAAGCCTTTTTTATTTACGGTTTTTCCAAAAGCACCCGCTCTAACATTAGTGTTAAAGAGATGAAGTCTTTAAAACTCTTAGCTAAAGAGCTACTGAACTACAGCGAGGAAAAGCTTAAGAAAGCTATTGATTCAGGTAGTATTGAAGAGGTGAGATAACATGAAAGAAAGCATTTTAGATGTAGTCCATAGTACAGCAAAAGATTTGAGCGAAGCCGGAGTAATGGATAAGCAGACTATGCATAAGTTTGATGCATTATGTTTACCCAAACTCAAGCAATATGATGGACAGCGGATAAAAGCAATACGTGAAAAAGCAAGAGTAAGCCAAGCTGTTTTTGCTGCCTATTTAAATATCACGCCATCTACAATCAAGCAGTGGGAGCAGGGGAGCAAAAAGCCTCGAGGTACTTCTTTAAAGCTTCTGAGCCTTGTTGAGCAGAAAGGTCTAGAGATCTTGATGTAACGTTTCTTTTGTTCTGCGCTTTTGCAAAGACAGAAGAGCATTCTTTATCTCATCGGTTTTAACAAAAAAGCGCCATAAAGGCGCTTTCAGGTTTCTAGAAGTACCAATGTCTACTTTTCTGATAGCTTTGCTTCTAGCTCGGCAATGCGACTTTCCATAGCGTCTAGCTTTTCGCGAGTGCGAATAAGCACTTGGCTTTGAATATCGAACTCTTCGCGAGTCACTAAATCAAGTTTCGACAGCTGCGATTGCAATACTGTTTTCACTCGGCCTTCAGCTTCTTCAGCCATGTTTTTAACGCCTGGTGGTACGGCATCAGCAATTTGTTTCGCTAAATCTTCGAGTTTCTTCGGATCCAACATGGAATTCCCTTATAATGCGCAGCTCAAATTATGAAAGCTATTCTATCGGTATCGACACGACATGCAATGAAAACTGTGTCGCGCCAAAAATGTACGTTGTTCTAGGTATTAAATGAAACTAAATGAAGCTCAAGAGTCTGCCGTAACCTTTGTGTCTGGCCCATGTTTGGTGCTGGCGGGGGCGGGTAGTGGTAAAACGCGCGTAATTACCAATAAGATTGCTCATTTAGTTAGAAACTGCGATATGCCAGCTCGCTACATTGCAGCGGTAACCTTTACCAACAAAGCAGCACGTGAAATGAAAGAACGTGTAGCGCAGACCTTGGGCAAGCCGGAGGCGCGCGGGCTAAAAGTGTCGACCTTCCACACCATGGGCTTAACCATTATTAAAGCGCATGTGAAAGATCTTGGCTTAAAGCCAGGTTTCTCGTTATTCGACGATAAAGACTCGTTCGCGTTGCTTAACGATTTGACGTCCGACACCCTCGATGGCGATAAAGATCAGCTTCAGCTTTTACAAAGCTGCATCTCGAACTGGAAAAACGATCTTATCTTGCCTGATGCTTTATTAAAATCAGCAACCAGCACGGGCGAGAGAGAGTTTGCAGAAGCCTACAAGCGTTACCAAGACAACCTTAAGGCATATAACGCGCTAGACTTCGACGACCTAATTTTATTACCTACATTGCTTTTAAAAAGTAGCGAAGCAATAAGAGCCAAATGGCAGAGCAAAATTCGCTACTTGCTGGTGGATGAGTACCAAGATACCAATACCAGTCAGTACGAGTTGGTAAAGCTATTAGTAGGTGAGCGTGCGCGCTTTACCGTGGTGGGCGACGATGACCAGTCTATCTATTCATGGCGTGGCGCTAAGCCACAGAATTTGCACCTATTACAGCAAGACTTTCCGCGCTTAAACGTCATTAAGCTACAACAAAATTACCGCTCGTCAGGTCGTATTCTGCATTGCGCGAATATTCTTATTCAGAACAATCCGCATTTGTTCGATAAAACCCTGTTCTCAGAGCTGCAGTACGGCGAGCCGCTAAAAGTAATAGAGGCGAAGAACGAAGAGCATGAAGGTGAGCGCGTGGTGGCCGAACTGCTGGCGCATAAGTTCATGAACCGCACCCAGTTTAAAGACTACGCCATATTGTATCGCGGGAATCACCAAAGTCGTATTTTTGAAAAGCTGTTAATGAGTAACCGCATTCCGTACAAAATCAGCGGCGGTATGTCGTTCTTTGGTCGTGCTGAAGTGAAAGACATCATGGCGTATTTAAGGTTGTTGGTGAACCAAGACGACGATAACGCTTTGCTTCGCATTATTAACACGCCAGGGCGCGGTATAGGCCGCGCTACGCTGGAAAAACTGGGTAACTTTGCAAATAGCTTGGGCGTGTCTATGTTCGAAGCGGCGACGCACCCTAACTTAAATAGCGTGCTGCCCGACAAAGCCTTTCATTCGGTTTCTACCTTTGCCCGTTGGGTAGTAGAGCTATCGGACAATGCGGAACGAGGCAACACCGCTGACGCGGTTCGCACCATGATCCGCACGATGGGCTACGAAGAATGGCTATATGAAACCAGCGCCAGCCCCAAAGCCGCCGAAATGGCCATGGCCAACGTAAGTACCTTATTCGGTTGGGTTAACGATATGCTGGAAGGCAATGACCTAGACCAACCCATGACATTAACCGAAGTGGTGAACCGTCTGATATTGCGCGACATGATGGAGCGCGGCGAAGACGACGGGGAAGGGGATCAAGTTCAGTTAATGACGCTACACGCCTCAAAAGGTTTGGAATTTCCTATTGTATTTTTAGTGGGCATGGAAGAAGGCTTATTGCCGCACCAAAGCAGCATTGACGAAGACAACGTAGAAGAAGAGCGCCGACTTGCTTATGTGGGAATTACTCGCGCCCAGCGCGAGCTTATATTCAGCCTTGCTAAAGAGCGTCGACAATTTGGTGAAGTGATTAACCCAGAGCCAAGCCGCTTTCTGTTCGAACTGCCGCCTGACGATGTACAGTGGGAAAATCAGAAACCGAAGGCGACAAAAGAAGAGCGCCAGCAAAAGGCACAGGTGGGAATTGCTAACCTACGGGATATTCTAGGGAAAAAGTAGCCTGCTATTTGAGATGAGGTTATGCTGGCAAGTAAGTACTAACTATCAGCTTGCTAGCGACGTCATATCCAGCACTTTGGCGTGCTTCAATACTTTGCCTTGGCCATAAATGCATTCAATTTCATTAAGTGCATCTAGCTGCGCCTGTGAGTCTACGCCTTCAGCAATAACCTGAAACTTCAAGTGCTCTGAAATAAGCATAACAGACTGAATAAGTTTTAAGTTTCGTTGAGAGCGAGGCAGTGACTTAACAAAGCGATGATCAATTTTGATGAAGTCGAAGGGGTAGGCAAACAAATAACTTAATGAAGCCAATCCGCTTCCAAAGTTATCCAACACCAAAGTTACGCCCGCACGTTTTAACTTCTTAATAGCAGGAAGAATGAACTGAGAGCGGCGATTTAAGTCGTTTTCATCAAACTCAAATACCAGCTGGCTAGGCGTAATACCTGATGTTTCAATCACATTAATCATCTGGTTTACCATAGATGCCTGTAGCAAATGATTAATTGAAACGTTAACCGCTATTTTATTTATCGGGTCGTCGGTGTTTTTATAGTGGTTTAACAGCTCGCAGGCTTTGGTTAGCTGGAACAGGTCTAAATCTAGCGTAAGGCCACTATGTTCTGCCACTTGTCTAAACTGCTCTCTGGCAATCTTGCCGTAGGCAGGGTGCGACCAGCGAATATACATCTCTTTATACAGTGTGCTGTCGTCATTAAGCTTTATAACGGGCTGTAGGAAGTAATCGAACTCTTCTTCGCGCAGTGCACGTCTGAATTCATTTTCAAGCTCAAGTTCTTCAATAAGCCTGTCGCGCATGCTCTTGTCGAACATAACAAAGCGTCCGCGGCCTAGCGTTTTCGCCTGATACATGGCTGCATCGGCATCACGAAGCACTTCATCAGCGGCGCGATAGTAGGTTTCTAAGTGCGCAATACCAATACTTGCACCTGAATACATCTCTCGACCATCAAGCAAGAACGGTTCGGAAATAGATGAAATTATACGGCTAGCCACTTCTTCTACGTCTGCTTCATCTTCAAAGTTATCAAGCAGTACAACAAACTCATCGCCGCCTAAGCGCGCTAGCAGGTCGTGACCACGAATACATAGCGCAATACGTCTAGCTACTTCAATTAAGAACTCATCGCCCGCGTGGTGACCTAGGGTATCGTTAATAACCTTGAAGCGATCTAGGTCGATAAACAGCACCGCAAACATGTTTTCGCTGTAACGCTGCTTACTGGCAATAGCCAGCTCTAGGCGACTAGTGAACATGGCGCGGTTAGGCAAATCAGTTAACGAGTCGTGATGCGCATCGTGAATAAGCTTAAGCTCAATCTCTTTACGCTCTTCAATTTGTTGCTTTAAGAACTTATTAGCACGGTTTAGCTCAGCTGTGCGTTCTTTAACGCGCTCCTCAAGCTCAACGTTATAGCGCTGCATAGACTCGGTATTGCGCTTACGCTCAATGGCTACCGCGATATGGTGTGATACAAAACGCAAAAGCTCTTGGTCGCGAGAATTGTATTTAGCGTGTTTACCGTAGGTTTGTACAGCAATAACACCTGCTATTTCTCCATCTACAACAAGCGGCGAACCTAACCACGAGTTCGCACTGTTTAGCATGGTTTGCGCAACCGACACATCTAAATCGCCAGACTCTGCAAGCTCCAATACTCTGGGTGGGTTAACCAGCTCAGCTTGCCCCGTTCGCAATACGAATTCAGTTAGACCAAGCCCCAAAGGCCTTGAACTTATGTTCTTTTCTTGTGCGTCACTAAAATATGGGAATGCGAGTAGCTCTTTTTCCTTATCAAGAATGGCAATGTAACAGTTAGGTGCGCTAATTAGCCTGGCTAAAATTTCGTGCAGACTGGAGTAAAACACATCCATATCGCCTTCAAGGTTAGCCGCCAGCTCAGATATCTCGAATAAAGCCTGCTGTAGCGACTCTACTTTTTGGCGCTCTAATATTTCTTCTTGAAGGTCGTCGTTAATTTTTCGCAGTTGGCGGGTGCGTTCGCGGATGGTGCGTTCAGTGAGCTCACGGTTTTTTACTCTATCAACCGTGGTAACAATGTGTTGAGAAACAAACAGCAGTACTTCTAAATCTTCTTGCGTATAGTGCACACCTTCATCATAAGTTTGCACTACCATGGCACCTATGACTTGGCTTCCTCGTTTAAGGGGCACGCCCAGCAGCTCAAACGGCTGCGAGCCAACTAGCTTTATATCATGCTGAGAGGCAAAGTTTTCTTCATCGTCACGTTTGTAAAATAGATGATCGCCGGTTTTGAGAATGTAACCGGTCATGCCGTCCATTAACGATTCAGCGGGGAGCTGGCGAACGGTTTGTTCGTCGAATTCGTCAATGAAGTAAGCGAAATCGACAACGTTACTATCGGGTTCGTAAAAGGCGACAAAGAAGTTATCGGCATTCATAAAATCGGCAATGATTTCATGAATAGCGGAATAAAGGCGATTAAGGTGACTCACAGAACTGGCAAGTTCAGAAATGTCGAAAAGCGCCTTCTGAACACGTTCAGCGCGCTTGTACTTGTCAGTGAGTTGCTGAAGCTGCGGTATAAGTTCGCGCAGTTCTTCTTCCGTCAACTCATGTTGCGTCGAATCTTGTGACATTCCGCTCGCCAGTAAAAAAGTAACGTTTCCCCAAAGAGTTAAATTACCCGATTAGAGGGTAAAACGCTACTTTTTCCATCAAGTTGTTACGATTTAGCGGGTATTAGATACCTTCAATCATATACTCGATTGCAGCTTTAATTTCGTCATCAGAACAGTTACCGCATGTACCACGAGGAGGCATAGCGTTAATACCGTTTAATGCGTTTTGCCATACGCCATCAAGACCGCGCTCATCTAGACGTGGTTGCCAGTCTGCTGCAACGTGAACTTTAGGAGCTCCTAAAACGCCTGCTGAGTGACATGCAACACATGCAGAGTTGTAAACGTCTTCACCAGACTTTGCACCGCCAGCTGCGCCAGCACTTCCTTCAGCCGCTGCGCCTGCAACGTGTACCTGACCTACCGGCTTAATGCGATCGGCAATTTCATCGTTACTCATTTCTTGTGCTTGTGCTGCAAAAACAGTTAGCGCAGTAGCAGCAACAGTTAACCAAGTCTTTAATTTCACATCTGTCTCCAGGCAATGATGAATTTGTTTAAAATATAACTGGCCAGATTATAACGGTTAATTGGGGTTGAACAACTATTTGAAGCCAATTACCCATAAAAAGTAAGGATTTTTAACACTTGTTCCAAGCCACCTAAAGAGATTTTAATAAATGAGTTGAAGCCAACCCACCGCGTAAGTATTATTACGCCCCGTTTGCAGCGTACATTTAACTGCGTATTTTTCCTTTGCGAACGTACATGGTTATTACAACCGTAGCACGTCCGCCCTTAGCTCAGCTGGATAGAGCGCGGCCCTCCGGAGGCCGAGGTCAGAGGTTCGAATCCTCTAGGGCGGGCCATTTCCTTTTCTCGTGATCTATGAAGGAATAATCCCCCTCAGCCTTTCTATATCAGAATCGGGCACGCCTACCTTAGACGTGGCTACAACTCAAACGCCCAATCCAATGCAACATCAAAGTCATTCCAACGCATAGCAAAGTCGTTATACTGTTTTTCACTAGTTCATTTTTAAGCGTATCAACGTGCCTATAATGTCGCCGCAGTCTATTCAACGCCCAAGCTTTACTCAGTCACTACTTTGTTTTGGTGTTATTGTCGCACTGATAGCAGGCGGATTATTTGGTCTGGGCATTAGCCTGCATGCACTACTATTTCTGTGTTTGCTATGGGCTGGTATTAACGCCTTTAGCTTGGGGTACAAGTACCTGCAAATCCGCGATTTAATGACCAGCGCATTAACCCGAGCCATGCCAGCAATCTATATTTTTATCCCCATTGGTATGGTTATCGCCAGCTTTATGCAAAGCGGCACTATCTCAACGCTAATTTATTACGGTTTAAGTTGGCTAAACCCCAGTATCTTCCTTGCGGTGGGATTAATTTTATGTGCGGTAATGTCGGTAGCTACAGGCACATCGTGGGGTACGGTGGGCACTATGGGTGTAGTGCTGATGGGTATTGGCGCTGCCATGAACATACCACTGCCCATTGTGGCAGGCATGGTGGTATGTGGTGCGACGTTTGGCGATAAAATGTCCCCGGTGTCTGATACCACCAACCTCGCATCCATGAGCGCGGGTACCAACCTGTATCGGCATATGTACGCCATGCTGCTAACTACACTACCTAGCTTTCTTCTAACTTTTGTAATTTTCTTGGTAATTGGCTTTAGCTACGCAAACCAAAGCTTAAATGTTGACGAAATCATTGAAATAAAAGCAGCACTCGCCAGTCACTATAACCTTGCACCCTATATAACACTGTTGCCGCTGGTGTTGCTTACGGTAATGAGTATCAAGAAAGTGCCGGCTGAAGTAACCATGTCGAGCAGTATTCTTCTTGCCGTTATCATCGCTATTTTCTATCAAGACACCAATACCATTAGCGTGCTCAACGCGTTGTGGGAAAACACCCCTCAAAATACGGGTATCGCAAATTTAGATGCCTTACTAGGACGAGGCGGTATTAGCAGTATGAGCTGGACGTTGCTCCTCGCCTTAATGGCAATCGCATTGGGCGGCATACTGCACGGTGCCGGCTTTCTAGCTGCGTTACTGACAGGCATTATTGAACGGGTAAAACGCACAGCAACCCTAATTGCCGTGACCATTGCGTCTGGTTTTCTAGGCAATGTGGCCATGGGCGAGGCCTATATCTCTATCATTTTGAATTGCCAGCTGTTTAAACCGAAATATGAACAGCAGAACCTTGACCCCGCTGTGCTATCTCGGTCGGTAGAAGAAGGTGCCACTATGACCACAGGCCTTATTCCATGGACAACGGCTGGTGCGTTTTACTCTGCCACCCTGGGCGTTGACGTGCTCGATTACGTGCCCTACGCGTTCTTCAACTATCTAAACGGCGTTATTGCGGTATCTATGGCCGCATTGGGCATGGGCATGCTAACAACCAAAGCACGAATGAATAAACGCACACCGATTTGAAGCAGCCCAATAGCTAACACAATTCTGATAAACTGTTTTTTAAGATCGCCCGTTTAAAGCCAAACGTATAGGGCATCTATAAAAACAAAACAAAGGATCGTGTATGAGTAGTAATACCCGAGATGCGGCCTCCTCCAAGGCCATTATTAAACAGGAAGGCGCGTTTAGCGTAATCGACAAGCCCACTTTTTTTGGCTCTCTAATTCTTCTTCTCTCTGTCACCATTCCCCTAATTATTTGGCCGGACCAAGGCGCACAGTGGGTGGCAGCCGCAAAAGACTTCGTAACCAGTAAACTTGGTGTTTTATATCTCTTGCTTGGTGTTGGCGCTGGTGGGTTCATGGTTTACATCATGTTCAGCGACATCGGGCAAATAAAACTAGGCGACCCGGAAGAGAAGCCCGAGTTCTCGCCAGTATCATGGGCTGCCATGCTGTTTTGTGCAGGCATTGGCGCGTCTATTTTGTATTGGTCCATGATTGAATGGGTGTATTACTACCAAGCGCCACCGTTTCACATAGAAGGTGAAACCCCAGAAGCCGCTAAATGGGCTGCAGCCTACGGTATTTTCCACTGGGGCCCGCTTGCCTGGGCAATTTACCTCATTCCCGCCGTACCTATTGCGTACTTCTACTACGTGCGCAATCACAGCGTACTTAAAATATCTGAAGCCCTTATGCCGGTTATTGGCGAGAAAATGGCTCACGGCTGGCTGGGTAAAATTATCGACATCAGCTTTATCTTTGGAATGTTAGGCGGCGGGGCGACCACGTTAGGTTTGGCTGCGCCTATGATCAACGAAGGGGTGCACGAACTATTCGGCGTGCCTAAATCACTTACCACCCAAGTTCTGGTGCTAGTAACCTGTACAGCTATCTTTGGCTACAGCGCGTATGTAGGTTTAAAGAAGGGCATTAAGCTGCTGTCAGACATTAACTTTTGGCTGGCCATAGGGTTGCTACTATTTATATTTGTTGTGGGACCTACGTTGTTTATGGCCAATACCGGCCTAGATGCTTTGGGCCGAGTACTTAGCAACATTATTAAAATGGCTACCTGGCTAGAGCCTTTTGCCGAATTTAATGGCTTTCAAAACACGCATTTCCCTCAAGACTGGACCATATTCTACTGGGCATGGTGGCTGGTATTTGCACCAAGCGTAGGGCTTTTTATCGCGCGCATTTCAAGGGGGCGCACCATTCGCACTATGGTGGCGGGCTCCATGTTCTTCGGCACCATGGGCTGCTTTTTATTCTTCATGGTAATGGGGAATTATGGCTTGTATTTGCAGCTTTCGGGTGAACTAGATGTGGTGAGTATTCTTAACCAAGAAAGCCCTACGGCCGCGATTTTCGCCATGCTACACACGCTGCCATTGGACTACATAGTCATTTTTGTATTCACCTTGTTAGCGCTAATCTTTACCGCAACTACCTTCGACTCCATTTCTTACATTCTGGCAGCTGTAGTGCAAAAAGAAGTAGACGAAGAGCCATTGCGGTGGAACCGTTTGTTCTGGGCTTTCGCGTTATCGTTTATGCCTATAGTGCTTATGTTTGTAGGTGGATTAGAAACGCTTCAAACGGCGTCGATAATAGGGGGCGTTCCGCTATTAGCTGTGGCCTTAATGTTATGTATTGCCATAGTGCGGGCGGCCAATTACGACATGCGTTACCAGCCCGATTACTCGGTAAAAGAAATCAATATAGGGGAATTCCCCGACGACGACCCGTGGAGCGAAGAAGGTACATGGGATATTGATGAAGAAGGCGAAGAGAGTGATGGCGAAACGCCTATTGCCGCAAAGCCTAAACAAAGACCGCCAAAAGGCCACGTTGAGGGCGACCCGCACAGCAGACCGTCGCGGTTGTAGCTTTTATCGTATCTGAATGAAACAAACGCCGCACAAGGGCGGCGTTTGTATTAGCTGAGCACAATTAGCGTACCCTAAAAAAGCGACTGTGGTACTGTAATCACCGTTTGCACCCTTTCAACTTTACGTATGTAGCAGAATGTCAGTTAAGAATTATCAGAAATTCTATCAGCCACTAAACGCGGTACATTCGGCTGATTTTAATCGCTGCATTTACTGCGGCTGCGAAGCTGCACGGCAAGACTTTATTCCACCCATAAAATTCATTCACGACTGGCAAGACGGACATCTACAGGCCGACTTTATTTCCGTGCCTGCATGCAACGAATGCACTGATCTTTTAAAAAATGAAAACAACGCCACGCTAGAACCCAGAATAACGGTGTTAAAAAAGCGGTTGGCGGAAAAGTACAAAAAGGCCATTCGGGTATTTAACCACTGGAGCATGGAGGAAATTCAAGAAATGGACGCGGCATTTCAAATAAGCCTAAAAGGCGGCATGCGATTAGGCAAAGAAACCCTTTCCCGCCTTCAATTTGCAGGGTTCGATTATGAAGTGAATGGGAGTATTACGCGGGTAGCAAAACCTCAGCGCGAGGTATTCACTGTATTCAATGAAGAATTTAGCAGTTTTAGAGAAGCGCTAGCCTTTGCCAGCGCTACCTACAAAATCAAGAAAAGCCGACTAAGCCAGCTTTATTTCGATAATGACGAAAGCTTTGATAGGGCGATTGAGGTTTTTCATGGGTTGGTTGAGGGTAACCCATAAAGCGCTGATTGGTAGCTTTGCACTTCGGAGTCAGAGGTTCGAACACTATCGGGCCCTTCATTTTTTTTAAGGTTTGGCCGTTAATCCCCAAAAGCAAAGTAGTTCAAAGGCCTAGTATGTGTTGAAAGGGCGCAACCATCATTCTTGCCCGTTTTTTAAAAAATACAAATCAGAAAACCCCATTTTTGCAAATTCGGTATCTCTGAAGTTTCTTACGGTTTTTTTGTCTTTACTGATAGCGGCAAGTTGCTGTTCAGTTTGCAGGAACTGGGAAAGGTCTATTCCCTCAGCTTCGGCCACGGCTTCATGCATATTTTGATGGCGGCTGTAAGAAAAGTTTATCTCTTTTGCCACACCTTTAAACTTATAACGTACTTTATGGGCCATGTTTTACTCAAGTTGGTCGATGTAATTCAAAAAATGTTTAACCGGTATTATAAACTCAATTAGCGCTAATAATTAGCGTGTTAAAAAAAGCGGGTGACAAAACCATAGCGCGAGGTGTCCGATGAAGAATTTAGTAGCTTTAAAGAAGCGCTAGCCTTGCCAGTGCGACATACCAATTAAAGAAAAGCCGGCTGAGCCAGCTTTATTTCGACAATGATGAAAGCCTTGATAGGGCGATTGAGAGTTAACCCATGAAAAGCTGAGCAATGGCTTTTCACTCCGGAGGTAAAGGTCGCGCGTTCGAATCGCGCCGGGTGTGCCATTTTTAAAGGGCTGTGGCCTGATTTCATTTTCCTACAAATCTTTTTTTTGAAATATGTAGCAAATGTGTAGCATTGTTTTAATCTAAGGTTTAGCTGCTACCTGGCAAATTTTGAATAATACTTGAGGTAGTTCATCCCATGAACTCAGTTCGAAAGGATAGACTTTTAAATCCTCCCATATTTTAGCAATGGCTGAATTAGAATCGGTTGTGAACCAAATACCCCAATATGGAATTTTATCCTGTACTATTGATACATGATTATTTTTACATTCTTCTAAATGGTTCTGTAGGTGCTCATCATTACCTGATACACCTATAAAAATAGGAAAGGTAGATGATAAAATACTAAAAAGTTTGTTTTTCCAATGGCTTCCGTCTTTCATTATTGAGTGAAAGCTTGATGAATCAAGTACAACTTCCCCTTGAATTGGTTTTGTAAAATCATTTGGCATAAAGCCGTGGGGGTGGTGAACCACTACATCCTTATTAGAAACCCACGTAACTCCATCTATTGCAGATTCACAAGTGTATCCAAAGAAACTAAGGTAAGTCTCCAGAATATCGTCATAATTGAAAGTAATTACGTTTGAAACAGAACCGCGGCTTGAAGCCATTAATAGTGCTCCAAGAGACACTAGAAGCATTTCTTTTTGAAGGGACTCAAAATCTATACTAGCGTTATTGTAGAGAACATTACGTATCTCATTGTTCAGTGCACTTATATCGTTATTAAATACATCTTTTCTAATGATTGTTGCCTGTTGTTTTGCTGACAAGCGAGAAAATCCTTTTGGGACATTATAGCCTTTTGAGAGCTCCAAAATTAATGTGTCCCAATCTGGTAGGCCAAAAGAAGTTGATATTCCTGATCCCAATACGAGGCTTATGGTTGAACTCTTAAGCTGCTTTGCTAGATACTGAATTACGCTATCACGTGACTCCCAATGTGTTGCTTGCCTCATTTTACGCATGATTAATCCTTTAAATAGAAATTGTGATATTTTAAATACTTCAATATTTTATCAATGGAGTTATAGTTTTGAATATTCGCAATTGAAAAATTGATACTTCCCCTTGAGCCAATCCTAACAACTTCTCTGGAGGTAGAGGCTTCAGCAACCCCACAGCTAGTAACATTTAGTTTTTCGATGTTCTCTATTAGTATTCCGCTTGAGGTAACATCTTCGCCAAAGAAAGAAACTGATCTTAGAGCAGCGCCCCAAGTACTTATTCTTGCACTAATACTTGTAATAGAGTATTTGTAAGGCTGGTAAGTGGTTTTTTTAACGAAGCCATTAACATCTATTCCCTGGGGTCTAAAAATCAATCCTGTGGATGGTATTAGCTTTTCAATTAGAAAAGATGAGTACTCTCTAACCGATGAAGTGCATATAAAACTTTCTCCGCCCCACCTCGAGATAAAAGGGTATTCATAGGCGCCAGAGCGAGAAGGTTTATCTTCCAAATTGATAGGCTCTTTTAAACTAAGAGTAAATGAAAACCACTCTGTCCCTGCGATTTTGTTTACATTCGAAACACCCTTGACTTCGGCCATAAATTCTTCGAATTCAACTTTTGGTTTTTCAATGGGTTTTAGAATCATTCCTGAGAAGCCACTCATATTAGCTCCTTACGTGAAATGCTAAATTATAATAGATCCAAGCAGAGCGAGACTCACTTGATTGTTTATCTGTCGAATATGTCTCTAAAAATAGTAGAGGATTATCGATGTTAATACTATCAAGAGTAAGAACCTTTTTATTGTACCTGTCTTTACCTGTTCTTCCTCCTTGGGTACTCGTTTCTCGCCATAGCTCGTCTATTGTTTTTTCAGAATATAAAAAAGTTCTGACAAATCTAACAAGTGGCAGCCTTGCTTGGAGTTGCGTTTGTAACACCCGAGATTCTGAAGCTTCCTTAATATAATCAATAGCATCACTTACATAAGGCATGTCAGGGTCGCTTTTGTATAAATCTTCAAGCCTCTCTTTAACCCTATCTATAGATACAGAAACGGCAATTGTAGAATCTCTATGAAGATTTTTAGATAGTATTGCGCAAATAGATCTCAAAACGTATTCAGGAACCCTACTAGAAATATTTGGTATGACACTCCAAGTCATCCAAATTTCTTTCAAATACCTGCTGTCTTCAGACCTATAAAAATAACAAAAATCAAATACATGAACTATTATTTCTTCTACTTCTCCATACCATCTATCCATACTTTCCATTAAGCTGATTTTAACGTTGTAGTCTGAATCATCTATTTTGTTACTTGATATACAATGATCTTCACCATCTATAATATTTATAGTCTCCCAAAGCCACATTCTGATGGCTGCTAACCAGTCTTTGGGCTCTTCCTCACTATGAAATAAATGAGACGCGTCCTCTTTCGTGATCAACCCTTCATCAACAGTTCCGTCAATAGGGTATATAAGTGATAAGACGGCTTTAAGAATTTTATGACAGATTTCGTGAGTTATAGTTAAAAGAGTCCACTTTTCTGAATTACATGAAAATACTGTAGTTAAAGGTACACTCAAATTTGTCAGATGTGCCTTGAAGCCGTCTCTGCCACTAAAAAAAGTGATATCCGTAGAAAGCGGAGGTGGATTTTTAAGCTCTATACCGTCGATATAGTTCGTTTTCCAGAAGTTATCATTGCTATGAAAATGGCTAAGTTGCGGAACTGCATCATTTTTACAAGACAGTTGTTCAACTTTATTGGGAATATATGCTTTGCCAACTTTATCTGAAATAAAGCGAACTAGGTTAGATAATCCTATTCCCGCAATACCTATTCCGAAGAGTGAATGAACCCAAAAGTGACTTTCAGTTGCCGTTATCGGAATTACGCCGGAAAGGGATTGTGAAGAAAATCTGGATAGCCCTGCATTTATTGTAGTAATTGTAGCTGCCGCTATTGCATCGTTTTGATCTTTACTAAATTCAAAGCTAACGATCGCTTCTTCAACATATTCAATTAGCTCAATTAAGCTTTCTGACATGTCAAAATTATAATCTTCAAGTCTGGATAGAGTAGAAGCAAGTAGTGGCGCAAATTCAGAAAGCGCTAGCTCGATACTCGGTGACGTTTTTCTCTCAAAAAGATTAGAAAGTCTCTGTCTCCACTCTTTTTCAGGCTTTTTTTCATAATTTCTAAAGAAGGATTTTTTCAGAATCGTGTTGTCAGAGCCTATTTCCCAAAGCTCAAAAGTTACTTTTTTAGCTTTCGCCCACTCAGCTAAATGGTTGGTTGTTTCGGAAGTGTTATATCCAACTATGAGGTTCATGATTCCAAGAGAAATCCATAAACTTATTTCTTCATTTAGAAATGTTGATGTCTCGTCAATGAAGTTTGTGGGGTCTAATGGACCGAGAATGGCAATGTTAGAGAAATTTAGAATATCGGATTGTTTACACCTATGACTTTTCAATTGCCAAATAGGAGAGACTCTAGTTGTAGGTTTCCAGTCCAAAACTAGGGACGACATATCCTTAAAGGTATTAATCTTAAAGCTATCGTCTTCCGTGTGGTGCAGTGATAAATATAAGTGTTGTTCGCAAATATCCATTGTCGCATTCTAATCTATTAGAAATGCATTTGATATTAGCAACTTACATTATAAATAAACAGCTTTTATTAAGACCTGACTAGGTTACCTGTTGAAGCGTCACGCTTATAGGATATTGTTTTTGAAAAAGCCTTTTTCTTTTTCGTTTTTGCTGGTTGGCCTTCAAAGTTTGAAGATTCTGAATTCAAATAGCCTGGGCGCAACTCTCCTGAAGTACTCATTAAACGAGCAGAACTAAAAAGAAACTTTCTAGTGATCATACATAATCCTAGTTGCTAACTGGTCTGGTTTTACCAAACTTGAAATTGGGCGCGAATTATACTGGTGCTGTATCTACAATTCAACAGCTTTGTTCGTTTTTTACTCTAATTGTCATGTCCAAATCTGTTTTATGACAACAAGCTTTCTACATTGCCATATTTTTGATGAATATTTCAACCCTGTTTATTAAGTCGGTACACTTATTTACAGAACTCCAAGTAAAAGCATCTGAGCCGCTATGCGGCTCTAGTGCCACGATTTTCTAGGCGCCATTCGTGAACTCTAGTGATCACTTCTTTTTCACCTAGCTTTATTCCTCGAAGAGAGATTGAAACCACTCCATCAAAGTAACTTTGTTTAAGTTCACCTGTTTCTGTATCAAGCTTTTCTTTGTAAAGAGGGCGAATAGCTTGGTCATTGCGCTCACAAAACACGCCACCCATAAGTTTTACAAACTCTGCCCACTTGCCTTTTTCAGCTCAAGTGTATTGGAAAGACGACCTTTACCATTTTGTAAAATCTCTTTTTAGAAACTTAAATAGCAATAATTATCATTTAAATTAGCTTTAATTTATCTTATACTCCCCCGCCGTAAAGTTCTTAACCCTTCATAACCAAATAACAGAGAAAACCATGAAATTAAGCAGTTTATTTGCACTAACGCCTATCGCGTTTGCTTTGTCGGTAAATGCGCAAACAACTCAAAGCGATACAGTAGAAGTTAAAGAAGCAGACGTAGAAAAAATTCGTATTGTAGGTGTTCGCCAAAACCGTGTTAGCCGCGGTGCAACTGGCTTAACCATGGAAATCAGTGAAACGCCTCAGTCTATCAGTATTCTTTCTGAAGACCTTATGCAGTCGTTCGGTGCGTTCAACATTAATGACGCACTAAAGCTAGCACCAGGTATTAACGTAGAAGAGTGGGAAACTAACCGTACTAACTACACTGCACGTGGTTTTGAAATTAAAAACACCCAAATTGATGGTGTAGGCCTGCCTAACGACTGGGGTATTGTTACCGGTTCGGTTGAAGCTTACGGCTACGAAGAAATTGAAGTTATTCGTGGTGCGAACGGCCTGCTTACTGGTGTAGGTAATGCGTCAGGCACCATCAACTATGTGCGCAAGCGTCCTACTAACGAAGAAGGCGGCGAAGTGGGTGCAAGCATTGGCTCTTACAACTTCAAGCGCGTTCAAGGCGACTACTCTATGCTGCTTACAGAAGACGGCAGCTGGGCGGCGCGTGTAGTAGGTAGCTTTGAAGATAAAGAGTCTCACCTAGATGGTTTAGAAAACGATCGCGGCTTTGTATACGGTGTTATTGACGGTCAGCTAACTGATAACGCTACGATAACTTTCGGTTTGTCATACCAAGATGCCAATACCGACGGCAACACGTGGGGCGGGCTAGTATTCAACTATACCGACGGTACGCAAGCTGAGTGGGATATTAATGACACCACTACGCAAGAATGGACCAAGTGGGATACTGAAACCACTAACGCCTTTGTTGAACTAGACTATGAGTTCGACAACGATTGGCAATTGCTACTTAGCTATAACTTCCGTGGTTACGAAGATGAAAGTAAGCTGTTTTATGCTTACGGTGCCATTGATAAAGAGACTGGCCTTGGCTTAGTTGGCTGGCCAGGTCGTTACGATTCTGAAATTGACTCTCACCTGTTAGAAGGCCGTGTATTCGGTAATTTCGAGCTGTTTGGTCGCAGCCATGAAGTTAACTTTGGTGTAAGTCACGCTACTAGCGACGACGTGTCTTTTGTTCATGCGTTTGACTACGCTACTACTCCTGCATACGGCCCAACACCAGCATTCCCATACGGCTTGGATGCGATTGCTGAGCCAGAGTGGTTAGGTGTGTCTGAGTACTCAAATATTGAGCAAACACTAACGCGTTACTTCGGCTCTGCTCGATTCAGCGTAACAGACGCAATGCACATCATTGCTGGTTTTAACGCGATCGACTTCGAGCGTACTGGCCAAAACGCAGGCGCGGTTATCGATAACTCAGAAAGCGAAGCCAGCCCTTATGTTGGTGCGACTTACGCGGTGACAGAAGATGTTAATGCTTACGTGAGCTACTCTGACGTGTACCAGCCACAAGAACAGTATGACGTAAACGGCCAATACCTTGACCCAACTAAGGGTAAGAACTTTGAAGCGGGCTTCAAGGCACAGTGGTTCGACGACAGACTACTAACAACTTTCGCTTACTTCACCGCTGAACAAGATAACTTGGCAGCATATGCAGGTACTAACCCTGAAACTCTTCAGTACTACTACAAAGGCGTATCGGTAGAGTCTGACGGTTTTGAAATTGAGCTAGCGGGTCAGTTAACTGATGATCTACGCATTAACGCGTCTTACACCAACATTGATGTAGAAGACGAGCAAGGTAACGACGCTAACCTATGGGCACCACGTGATGTAGTGACGTTCCAACTAGGTTACACCGTACCGCAAGCGCCAGAAATTGAAGTAGGTTTTGGCGGTAGATGGCAGTCTGAAATCAGCAACGTTGACTACAATGTTAAGCAGGGCGCTTACTTCTTAGGCAACGTTTATGCTTCACATGCGTTTACAGAAGATTTCACCGTTCGCATGAACATCAACAATATCTTCGACAAGAAGTACATTAACAGCCTACATACGGTTGGTTACTACGGTGCGGGTATCAACGCTCAGTTGAGTGCATCATATACGTTCTAATATGAACCAAAACATGAATAATAAAAATGCGACTTAGGCCGCATTTTTTGTTTGTGATTCATCACTAATGAAACAGTTTGCTTAGACTCTTAATTTAAATTTTTATTAATTGATTAAAATTAGACCAGTTGCTATTGTTTTAGAACGTTCAGAAGATGGAGTTTCAAATGAATAAACACTTAAACAAAGTGTTCCCAAATGCCGTTAAGTTGTCAGTACTAACGTTAGGTGTTTTTCTTGGCGGCCACCTCGCCGCACAGACCGATAAACAAAGCTACGAAACAATTGACGTAGTAGGTGAGAAAACTTCTCCCCAACTGAAGCGTGCATTCGACAAGCAGCGTTTCGAGTTCCTAGAGTTGTATAACAGCATTAATGAGGTCGCAAAGTTCGACGTAATCTGTAAATACCACAAGCCAATTGGAAGCCAAATTGCCCGTAAAAGTTGCGAACCGCGTTATGTGAAAGACTTTCGTTCAATGATGATGCAAGTCTCGTCTACTGGCCCGGGAATTGATTTTAACCGCTTACCCAGCGATGACCATATTCGCTTTCTTACTAACGACACGAGAGAAGATGCATTCGAGCATGTTGCAGCGTTGATTGCCACCCATCCAGAACTATTTGATAGCTTTACTAAACTAGACGCTATTCACCAGCGCATTGAGCAGCGTAAAGAAGAAGTTTACGAAGATTAATTCATGAAAATCACAGGAATTAAAATGAACCGTATTCTTAAAAAACATTTCGCACTAAGCGCTGCTTTAGCGCTTTTTTCACTAACCAGTGGCCACGCAATGGCCCAGTTAGATAAGCAGAAAGTAGAGCGAATTGATGTTGTGGGGCAGAAAACAACGCCTCAACTCGTAACAGCTTTTGAGCAAGAGCGCTTTGCTTTTTTGGAGCTCTACAACGAAATTAATAACGTTGCTAAGTTTGACATGATATGTCATCGCAGTAAGCCCACCGGTAGCCAAATTGTGCGTAAGCATTGCGAGCCTAGGTATTTGAAGTCTTACAGGGCTATGATGATACAAAAAGCCAGCAATACGTCGACAAGCGATAATACGTACATCAACTTTGGTCTATTACCTCATGATGACGACATTAAATTTCTAACCAAAAATACGCGTGAAGAAAATCACGACCATGTTGCAGCATTAATCGCAACACATCCAGAGTTATGGGAAAGCTTCAAAAAGCTTGATGCTATCCACCGTAAAATAAAGCAGCGGGAAGAAGGCAACTAGCGCTGTTTGGTGCAGCTGTTTAACCTATAAAAAATGCGGCTTAATGAAGCCGCATTTTTTGTATTAATTATAACTACTGATATTTCTTAAGCTCTAGTCGTGACACCATGCCTTTATGCACTTCGTCAGGGCCATCAGCTAAGCGAAGGGCTCTTGCACCAGCGGCAAATCGCGCTAGTGGGAAGTCGCTACACATACCCGCACCGCCGTGAATTTGTAGTGCCATATCTACCACGTTTTGTAGCATATTCGGCACCACCACTTTAATGGCTGATATTTCGGTCATAGCGTGCTTTACGCCTAAGTTGTCAATTTTCCAAGCGGCGTGGAGTGTGAGTAAACGCGCTTGCTCAATAGCCATGCGAGCATCTGCTACGCGTTCTAAGTTGCCTCCTAGTCGGATAATAGGTTTACCAAACGCAACCCGTTCGTGACCGCGTTTAAGTGCAAGCTCTAGCGCTTTTTCTGCCATGCCGATAGCGCGCATGCAGTGGTGAATACGGCCCGGGCCCAAGCGCCCTTGTGCAATAGCAAAGCCTTTGCCTAAACCCATAATTAGGTTGTCTTTGCTCACGCGCACATTATCGAAATGCATCTCCCCGTGGCCGTAAGGCGCATCGTAATCGCCGTAGGCATCTAGCATGCGCTTAATGGTGATCCCTGGTGTATCAAGCGGCACTACGACCATACTGTGGCGACTGTGCTTGTCGTTATCGGGGTTAGATAAGCCCATGAATATGGTTATAGCAGCGTTAGGATGGCCTAACCCTGTCGACCACCACTTTTTACCGTTAATCACTACGTCATCGCCATCTTCAATAATGGTGGCGGCCATATTGGTGGCGTCAGACGAAGCAACATCAGGCTCTGTCATACCAAACACCGAGCGTATTTCACCTGCTAGCAATGGTTTAAGCCATTTCTCTTTTTGAGCGTCGCTACCGAAGTGATACAGCACTTCCATATTGCCGGTATCAGGCGCATTGCAGTTAAAAATCTCTGGTGCAAAGAGATATTTGCCCATGCGCTCTGCCATAGGCGCATATTCAAGCGTGGTAAGACCCTGGCCTAGCTCGGCATCGGGCAAAAACAGGTTGGCTAATCCTGCTTCACGCGCTTTAGCTTTAAGCGCTTCAGTACCAGGGTGCAGCTTCCAGCTTTTCCAGTCGCCGTGATTATTCTCTTTGTGGTGAAAGTCGTAAACTTCATCTTCAATTGGCGCTATATGCTCGGCTATAAAATTATCGAGCTTCTCTAGTAAGGCTTTGGTTTTGTCGTTATGTGAAAAATCCATAGGGCACCTTTTTACATTCGTTGAAATTGTACCAGTTAAATATAGAGAGTATTTGCTTCGCATCTCGCACTTGGGTCGCCGCAAGTTAAAATGTAGGGACTGTCTCTAAAGCGTGCGATAACTGTTCGTTAAACGCATAGTAGAGAAAGTTGTTAAGTGAATGAAATGAAATATAATCCTTAAATGGTGTGAATCTCATTCATGGTGGTGGCAATGTTCGAAAACAGACAATTCGAGAAGTTGGATCTAAACCTGCTAAAGGTTTTTGAAGCGCTTTGGCAGCATAGGAATATGACCCGCGTAGCTGAAGCGCTCCACATTACGCCATCGGCCGTTAGCCATGCCATGCGCAGGTTTAGGGATATTTTGGGCGATCCACTTTTTGTTAAAGAAAAGCAAAGCATGTTGCCTACTGCGGCCTGCGAACGGTTAGCGCCCGCTATTCTAAAAGCCTTAAGCGATATTCGAAAAGCATTGGGGGAGTTTGCCGACTTCGACCCGTTACACAGCCATCAGCGCTTTGTTATTGCCATGCAAGAGTCTCTTGAATTAGGCGTTTTACCTGTCCTGCTTTCAACCCTTGAAAAACAAGCACCTAATGTCGAAATAGTAAGCACTCGCTTACATCGAGATACAATGTTGGCAGACTTAACAAATCGAAACCTCCACCTTGTCATTGATATTGGTCGCGCTGTTGCCGCGCCCATCTCTCACTCACTATTGCGCCGCGACACCTACAAGGTGCTTATGAATAAGCAAAACCCGCTGGCACAAAATATAGATAAGAAGAAGTATGTGGCGGCACGCCATATAACGGTGTCGAACCGGGCAAAAGGGGCGTCGGTAGAAGAAATTGCGCTGCAGCAACTAGGTATAAGCCGTCCTTCATTATGGCGTTGCCAAAACTATCGCGCCGCGGCAGATGTGGTGGCTAGCACTAACGCTTTGTTAACTTTGCCAGGCTCTGTGGCTGATGCGGTAAGCGATGATAACCTGATTAGCATCAAACTGCCGTATCAGCTTCCCGCGTTGGAAACACACCTTTACTGGCATAGCCAGCAGGAAGGCGAGCCCGGGCTAATGTGGTTACGCAATTTAATGCTACACTTGTTCGCTGAATCTGGTCTTACCAGATAGGTTCTGATAGGATTCAGCGCTATAGACATTATCACGCAGCCCACACTTTGCCAGCGATTAGCGGGGGACAGTGCTTGCGTGCATGAGGTATGTCAGATAGCACGGTTGACGCGCATTCTGGTGAAAAGGAAGCAGTAATGAATATTCACACACTTGCAGGCTACATACAGCATATTTATCTTGTTGAAGACAGCAAGGGGTTGCTATTGCTTGATGGCTGTAGCCGCGCCGATGTAGACAACGTGTGTCGATACATTACGCAAACCTTAGGTCGTCCGTTAAGTGACTTAAAGCTGATTGTGGTTACACACATGCACCCAGATCACGCCGGAGGCGCCATTAAACTACGTGAACGTACAGGTGCGCAGGTGGCATCTCATCCCAAAGCGATTAATTGGTATGCTGGGTTTGCTGGGCGTACTGCTCACGGCATAGATTTGTTGCTAACCTGGTGGGTGGCCAATCGTATTGGCAAGCCAAGAATGCCTATTTGGTACAACCCAATACTAGCGCCAGATATGACGCTTGCCGACAATCAGTTACTGCCCGGTTTTCCTGACTGGCAGGTTATGTACACGCCGGGCCATACCGACCACGATTTAACGCTAAAGCACATTCCCACGCAGCAGGCTTACATTGCCGATGTATTGGTACAGGTGAAAGGTGAACTAGTACCGCCATATCCGTTATGTCACCCAAACCAATACCGCGAAAGCTTAAAGAAGCTGGCCCAGTCACATATTGATACATTCTTTTGTGCTCACGTTCCGCCCACCAAAAAGTCGGATATCGATTTTGAACACGTTATTGAAAACGCGCCGCGCAAACCTAAGAATCACTGGCATTCCAGTAAAAATCGCATAAAGAAAAAGCTATTCAATAAGACTCGCGAGCATTAGTTTATTAGCCGTCGTTAGCGTTACTTATTTACGAAGCGGCGTGTTTAGCTGGCACTGCCCTTGCTTTTCCCCCTTAATAACCACATTAATCCTATAGGCATATCTATAATAACGAGAGGGCAATAATGTATAGGCCGCACTCTCTGGATATTATTTTTAAAGGTTTAGGTTTAAGGGAATAGGAACTGCAAAGGCAGAATACAAACAAAATAATGCAAAAAAATATCGCTACGCTTTTTGACAAGACTCGGGCAATGGCGTCGCTAACTGGCGACAAACTTAGCAGTGTGTTTAACAAAGAAACTCACAGATTCACCATTACCGGGCTAAGTCGAAGCGGTAAATCTATGCTGTTCACCAGCCTTATCACTATGCTGAAAAGCCGTAGTGAAGAGGGCTATGCGTGTTTGCCTTTGCTACGTTATTTGCCGCCATCCCAAGTGCTTGATATGCGCATAGAGCCCATTGATGGCTACAAACCGTTCCCGCATATACAGAACATTGCTGATCTTGAAAACGGCCAATGGCCTAAAGCCACCGAAGAAGCATTCGGTTTTAAGCTGGTGGTGCGTTTAAAAGAAACCGCCTCATTGAAGCGTCATTTACTGCCTCATAGCGATGTGGTGTTTGAGTTTATCGATTACCCTGGAGAATGGGTGACCGACATTCCCATGCTAAGTAAAACCTATGCTCATTGGTCAGACTCTGCGTGGGCTCAGCTTAGTAGTGGGCCGCAGCAGTATTTTGCCAACCAGTGGAAAGCGTTTGTTAATCAGTTTGATTTTGAGCAAGAGCCAACCGAACAGCGTATTCAGCTGCTGGTTAATGCCTATCGCGATTATTTAGTAGAAGCGAAGGCCAACGGCATATCTCTTCTTCAACCGGGCAGTTTTTTATTGGAATCGAGCGACTTCGATTGGCAGGCCTTTGGTTTTACGCCGCTTCCGTCTAGCATCACCAGCGATGTATCACATCCTTGGTTTAAAATATTCGACAAGCACTTTGCTAAATTCCAAAGTGGGTGGTTAACACCACTGAAGCAGTCCATTTTCAAAGAAACCGACAAGCAGATAATTCTTGTCGATTTGTTTGAAGGGCTTAACCACAGCAGACAGCATTTGTATCAGTTAAAAGAAACTCTGAGTCATTTGGCCGATACCTTTGTGTACGGGCAAAGCACGTGGTTTTCACGCAATGTGCTGAAAAAAGAACAAATAGGTAGAGTTGCGTTTGTGGCCACTAAGTCTGATTTAGTGCCTGTAAGTCAGCGCGCTAACTTACTTAATTTACTTACCCAAATTACCGAAGGAGCGAGAGCACGGTTTGACGGTAAACCCATACAATTCGAGCATTTTTTAGTGTCTAGCATGCAAGTAACCGACGAAGGTAGTAATGATGATGCTATTCGTTACAAAGACACTGATGGCCGCTATGTAGAGTCTACGTTCGAACCTATTCCCAGCACACTGAAAGAAATGGAAGAGGGTAGCCATTTTCCAGTACCTGATGTGAGTGTACCTAGCGATTTTAAGGCGCGTATTTTAGCGGGTAAGGGCGTAGATAGATTGCTTCAGTTTTTACTGGGCAAAGGAGAGTAAGAATGAGCGATAAACCTTATATATTTGACGAAAGCCCAGAAGAAACAAGCCAGTCTACGCTTAGAAGCGATGCAATTTACGGCGATGTCGGTGAGGAAGATCAGCATAATGCGGTGACTGGATTTGGTAAACCTAATAATGACCACGAAAGGGATGCGGTAACAAAACCGCAGTACAAAACCAAAGTTAAAACGCAAACTTTAGATATAGCGCAGCCTGAAACCAAACTTCCGCAACAAGTTACTGAAGATATATGGGAAGTCGACGCCAAAAATAGTGGCCTGTCGTTAGGTGCGGCAACATTAGGGTTTGGCGTGGTTTCATTAATTGGATTTTTCGTATTTGAAGCTTATACCACCCTTGCGGCAAACGTTTCCGAGCACCCCATCGGTACAGGTGTACTAGGTGCGCTTTTAGTTGGGTTTGTTAGCTGCTTTAGCTTTTTGAGTTTTAAAGAGTGGCGAGGCTACAAGCAAGTAAATACGGCGATGGAAGATGCAAGCGTTATCCGAGATTTGCTGGCTAGCAAGGGAGCAAAGCCTTCAGCGCAGAAAGAGCCTTCAGCGAAACAAAAGCCTTCAGCGGGAACAGAAGCATCGCCACAGAAAATTGATCGCGTGCTAAGCCAGCACGGCAAACGCTTTTCGCGAGGGTCTTACGCGGCGCATTGTTTCGACCGTTATAAGCAGCAGCTTCAAGACGATATGTCAGGCCCAGAAAGATTAGGCCTGTACGAAGACACGGTACTAAAACCTGTTCAGGAAAAGGCGCACAAGGTGCTGAATAAAGAGTCGGTGACCGCCGGAAGCCTTGCTTTTATAAGCCCCAATAATCTTATTCAAACTTTTGCTGTGGTATGGATTAGCTTTCGTACCATTCGTCGAATGGCCCGCGTGTATGGGCTAAGGCCAAGTACAGCAGGGAACTGGAAGTTATTAAAAGTGTTGGCGCAAAACATTGCGGCGCAAGGCGTATTTGACTTAGCTACCGACGAAGTTGCCAATCAAATTGGCGGCAGCTTGTCGGCGAAGTTTATGGAAAATTCTGCTGAAGCGATTGCTGCGGGCGCGCTCAACGCCCGTTTAGGGCGAGCGTTGATCAAGTTACTTAAATAGCGTGTCTTGCCTGCTTGTTAGGCTGCGCTAGTGATTTTGCGCAGCCTAGTTGCACCAGCCGCGCTCTAGCGCGAAACTCTTTAGGTTACTGTATTTACGTTATAGCGCCTTTTTAGTGGGCACCACCACGTTAGCAAAGATTAATCCCGCCACTAGCGACATAAAGATAAGAAATACTTCCTGTCCCAAATGGTCTGCCTTCACAAAGTCTTGGCCCGTCATAAACGAGTTCAAGCCAATATAGGTTTTAGACCCCGGAACCAGCACTATAAGCCCGTGCATAGCCACAATGGTTGCGGGTTGGTTAGCAATGCGGGTGAACGCATTAGCAAAAATGCCTAACGCAAATGCACCCACGAACGCACCTAGCCCAGGGCTCATGTAGTCAGAGCTCCATGCTGTAGCACTGTAGGCAATAAATGCAGCAGCCAATGCCCATGGAATGTGTTTAATACGCGTTCTGAATATTGCAACTAGGGCAATACACAGCAAGAATACTGCTAGCCAAGTAGCCCAGTAAGGCAGCGATTCTGCAGGGGTATACACGTTTTCACCAAACGCACTAAAGCCCACTGACACACCCAAAAAAGCACCGAAATACAGCTTAAACAGCTGCATGATGGCGTCCATAGTACGAGCCGTGCCCGACACCATGTTTCGCGATGAAAGCTCGGCAAGGCCCATTGTCAGCGCTAGTCCGGGTACAAATACAATGACCGATGAAAGCACAACCAGCGGAATGTTAATGCCAGGGTCAACGTATTGACCAATAGCACAGGCAAGAATGCCGCCAACGAACGCGGTGACAGGCTCTAGCATCAAGTTTACGCGTTTAGACTGCTGTGCCCATAAGGTCCAAAGATAAGCCACAATACCCAAGGCACCCGACCAGCCAATTTCACTCCAGCTTGCACCCATTAGCATTGCAAACGCGCCGGTGGCCATAGCAAAGGCAACGCCTGTAACCCATTTACCATAAGGGCTGCCCATGGCATCTATTTCATTTAAGCGCTTGTCAGCTTCACTTAAGGTTAATTTGCCCGACAGCAGTTCGCTGGCCAGTTCATCGGTGAGCGACAACGCGTTCATGTCTAGTTCGCCTGGAAGCAAACGCGCAGCGTGGTTATATTCGTCTTCGTGACGGTCGCTCCAGATAACAAAAGTCAGTGAAGTTGGCGTTGAAATAAATGAAGCGTGTACGCCTAAATACTTAGCGACTTCACCTAGGTAAGCTTCAAGTCGGAACGCAGGGGTACCGTACTTGTGCAGCATTTTGCCTAGCTTCACTATAAATCTACGAATTTGAATAAATTCAACGGTATCCAACGCACTGCCCTTTAGTTTTGATAAATCTAATATGAGATAAATGAGACAAAAAAGCCAGACGCATAGGTAAAGTGTCTGGCTAAAATTTGGGCGGATTGTACGGAGGGTTTTGCACGAAAGCAAAACAAATTTTCTCTTATTTTCCCTTACAAAAACTAATCGATTAATCCATTAAAGGTGCGCTATTTTAGCGCGAGTTTTCAAACGAAAAATACAGGTATTCTTGCGCTTAAACACGTTCTGTAAACGGCATCCAGTCTTTCCATACGGGTTCCAGTCCTTTCATTGAAAGTACGCTCACGACATCTGATACAGATCGGTTATCGTCAATATCGAATTGATTTAGTGCCTTCGATGGGGCGCTGTAACCGCCAGGCTGTGTTTGCGAGGCCGCACTCATAGACGTTATGCCAAGCGGCATTACGCCATCCCGAAATACTGCCGACTCTCGGGTAGACAGCGAGAGTTCTGCTTGTGGGTTAAAAATGCGGTGGGCGCATATTAGCTGCAGCAGATCTCGCTCGTTAGGGAGTTTACTGTTGGTGAGGGCGTTGCCGCCAGTGCTGTTACCTTCACAGCTACGAAGGCGCGGAAAAGCAATAGATACACGGCTTTGCCAGTAGTGTTGCTGTATTAACTTGCCGTGAAGGGCGGTCATGGCGCTATCAACCCGCCAGTCGCCTAAACCCAGTAGTGCGCCAATGCCTATTTTATCAATGCCGGCTTTCCCTATGCGATCGCTGGCTTCTAAGCGCCATAAAAAGTCCTGTTTTTTACCTCGAGTGTGGTAATTAGCGTAATGCTGCGGTGAGTAGGTTTCTTGATACACTAACACCGCGTCTAAGCCCAGGTGCTTCAAGGTTTCATATTGCTCACGCTTTAAAGGTTGTACCTCCATCATAAGGTAGCTCACCTTTTCGTGAATGGCGCTTAGTGTTTGCTCAAAATATTCCATCCCCACTTTGGTTTCATGCTCGCCAGTAACCAGCAATACCTGTGAAAAGCCTAAATCTTTGATGGCTTCAATTTCGGTCAACACTTCGCTTATAGACAGGGTTTTGCGCTTTATTTTGTTGCTCATTGTAAAGCCGCAATAGGTACATTCGTTGGCACACAAGTTTGACAAATACAAAGGTACAAACAGCTGCATGGTATTGCCAAATCGATGGCGAGTAATTGTTTTTGCGCGATAGGCCATGGCTTCTAAGTACTTAGCGCCAGCGGGAGAAATTAATGCCATAAAATCGTCTAAAGAAAGTGTATCTTTACCTAGCGCTCGTTCTACGTCGCCCGCTGTTTTACTGTTTATCGACATAGCCACATGCGACAAGTCTTGCTGCATTAATGCCTGTGCTACCTTCATACCGCCGGCTCCAAAAAGGCGGTAAGCGGGCTAGAGGCTTGGGCAAAACTGCTGGTAGCACCAAGTCCAGCTTCAAAGGCTTTTCGCCCCGTTTCTACGGCGCTTGCGAAAGCTGCTGCCATAGCAACTGGGTTCTTAGCGGTGGCGATGGCCGTATTCACCAGTACTGCGTCTACTCCCAGTTCCATGGCCGCCATAGCTTCGCTTGGCTTACCAATGCCTGCATCTACAATGACGGGTATCGACGCTTGCTCAACAATAATTTGCAAAAAGGGTTTGGTTTGTAAGCCCTGATTACTGCCAATAGGCGCGCCCAATGGCATAACGGCAGCGCAGCCTACCTCTTCTAAGCGTTTACATAAAACGGGGTCTGCTCCGCAGTAAGGCAAAACGTGAAACCCTTTTTTAACCAGTGCCTCTGCGGCAAGCAGGGTTTCGATGGGGTCGGGCAACAAGTAGCGTTGGTCTGGGTGAATTTCCAGCTTCACCCAAGGGCTACCTAATGCTTCGTATGCAAGTTCGGCGGCGAATATGGCTTCTTTTGCGTTCTTCGCTCCCGACGTATTCGGCAAAAGAGTAACGCCCAATGCTTTTAATGCCGAAAGCGTTTCATCTTGTGAACTATGGCTGGCGACACGCTTCATTGCCAAGGTCACCATGCTGCTCTTGGCTGCCTGTACCGCGCTTTTCATGGTGTCTGGGTTACTAAATTTGCCAGTGCCAGTTAACAGGCGGGAAGGGAAGGTGTGATTTGCGAGTGTTAACATTTTAGCCTCCTGCCACTAGGGTGAAGATATCCACGGTATCGTTGTTACTTAAGTAGGTTGTTGGCCATTCATTCTTGCTGATAATGGCGGCATTTTTGGCAACGGCGGTGCCTTCGTCTTTCAATTGTTTAAGGGCAATTAATTCACTAAGTGATATAGGAGAAATCACGCTCATTGGTTGATTGTTCACGTTGATATTAATTTGGGTCATTGGCATACCTCACAAGAAGAAGAGGGGGGAAGCTTGAAACTTTGAAGCGTGCCTTGGCCTGCATGGGCGTTTACGTAGTGGCCCCATTTAATATCGGCATCGAAGCCTCTTGCCAGAAATAACAAGGCTTGGGTAGCTTGGTGGCACGCTGCCATGCCTACTACTGGGCCTAGTACACCTTTGCTAACGCAATCTTCGCGTACGGCAACATTATTCACTAAACACTCATAGCAACCGCAGGTGGCTGAGTTTTGAGGCAAGTTCAGCGCTTGCCAGGTAAGCCCACTGGCTGCTGCAATAAAAAGCGGAATAGAGGCGCGAAACGAGGCCAGGTTTATCTGTCTTCGTACCGTAACGTTGTCGGTGCAATCCAGCACGCAGGTGGCTGATGCAATCAAGGTTGGTAAGTTGTTACTATCAGCAAATAAGCATTTAAACTGTATGTTTAAATGCGAGTTCACTTTACGCAGTTCATTGTAAAGCGACTTGGCTTTTAGCTCTCCTAGGTGCATTTCGTTGTAGCTTATCTGGCGCTGCAAATTACTAATGTCGACGGTGTCACCATCTATAAGTGTAATGTTGCCCACGCCTGCGCCTGCTAAATAGCGGGCGGTTAAGCTGCCTAATCCACCTAAGCCAACGATAACAGCGTGTGCACCCGCCAAATTAAGCTGTCCGTCGTGATCAATGCAATCGAGTAAAAGTTGTCTGCTGTAGCGACGTATATCCTGATGCGCTAACTGCTGGCCCACTGAGTGATTAAGTGAATGAGTAGCTGAATGACTAAGCAAACCCAGCCTCCTCAACCAATGCTTGGTAGGCTTTTAGCGGGTGTGCTGCCTGAGTGATTGCACTTACCACAGCAATGCCGTTAACGCCGGTTTTAGCTACATCGCCTATGCGCGATAAGTTAATGCCACCAATAGCAACGGTGGGAATGCCATCGCAAAGCTGCACATACTTTTCTAAACGTGCTACACCTTGAGGCTTCGAAGGCATGTCTTTGGTATTGGTGGGGAAGATATGACCAAGGGCAATGTAAGACGGGTTTAAAGCGCGAACACGTTGAATTTCAGCGAAGCCGTGCGTTGATATTCCAAGCCGTAAACCCGCACTACGGATGGCGCTTAGGTTTGCGGTGTCGATATCCTCTTGCCCCAAGTGCACACCGTAAGCTCCGAGTTCTATGGCCAGCTCCCAATAGTCATTAATGAATAATTGGCAGTCGGTGTGTTTCACCAATTCTATTGCCTCTTTTATTTGCTGACGAATGTCTTCTTGGGAGCCTTGTTTAACCCGTAGCTGCATTATTTTTACGCCCGTTGGCCAGAGGCGGGCTATCCATTGCACACTATCCACTACAGGGTAGATGCCTAAATGAGTATGAGTAAGTGCAGGAAAGTGGCCTTCTTTACAAGACGAGGCTTCAAGAAGGGTATCCTTATCCCGCTCTTTTTCATTGGCAGTGGCGCCACGTTGGTGAAAGGTCACCAGCGGAAAGCTCTCTGGTTTTGCGGGAAAGCCGTTGGTTCGTGCAAAGTAGGCGGTTAATTCGTTACTTATGGCGTTTGCGTTAGCCGCTGCGCATTGCTTTGGTAGTGTATGGCTACGAACTTCGCTGACGTAAGCATTAGCAAGCGTAAGTGCGTCTTCAATGCAGTAGTCGTGCACAATGAATGCCGCTAATGCGCTGGCTAACATACAGCCTGTGCCGCGAAGGTTGCCGTTAGCGTATTTCGGCTGGCTAAAACGAAGAGTGTGAGAGGCACAAACAAAAATATCGCTTACATTTTTTTGCCAGTGGGCGTGACCGCCCTTAACGTAAACGCTCTTTGCGCCTTTACCCCTTAGCCGATTGATTGCAGTTAGCAAGCTCGCTTCATCAACAACTGGCAAATGGGTGAGCCACGCAAGCTCATCGATATTTGGCGTAACGATATCTACCGTATTCAACAGTTCGTCAACTACGCTTTCGCTTAACTCACTCAGCACGCCACCTGACGAGGTAGACAGTACAGGGTCCCATACAACGAAGGGGCGAGGGTTAGATGTTTTTTGAATACGTGCACACAACAACAACGCTTGCTCATCATTAGCAATAGCGCCAATTTTAATAGCGCGTGGCGCGGTATCTTCAAACAGCACCTGCCACTGCTGATTTAATGCCGACGCGCACATGCTTTCCTTACTAAGCATGATTGAGTTGGACTGCACGGTAAGTTGTGTAGTGAGCACACAAGCATGGATGTTCAGATCGGCCAATGTAATGGCGTCGCGGGTAACGCCCGCACCACCGCTACAGTCAACACCTCCCACACACCACACTACAGGAAGTGCAGTGGTGAGGTTGTTGGATGCAGGGCTTATGGACGCTTTCGCCATCATGGTAGCTCTACCTTGCTATCTGCAGTGTGATAAAGCTCTGCGCCAGACTGATTGAATGCCTGGGCCATCTCTTTCATGCCCTTTTCTTTCTCAAACTCTTGCTGCTCTGCTTGTTTAGCCACATCGCGCACTTCCTGAGAAATTTTCATGCTGCAAAATTTAGGGCCGCACATAGAGCAGAAATGCGCAACTTTGCCAGACGCCTGCGGCAAGGTTTCATCGTGATAAGCGCGCGCTGTATGCGGGTCGAGAGCTAAATTGAACTGGTCTTCCCACCTGAATTCAAAGCGTGCTTTCGACATGGCGTTGTCGCGAATTTGTGCACCTGGGTGTCCTTTTGCCAAGTCGGCAGCGTGGGCTGCAATTTTGTAGGTGATCAGCCCCTGTTTAACGTCTTCTTTGTTAGGTAGGCCCAAATGCTCTTTAGGTGTTACATAGCACAGCATTGCGCAGCCATACCAACCAATCATGGCGGCACCTATACCTGAAGTGAAGTGATCGTAGCCAGGAGCGATATCGGTGGTGAGGGGGCCAAGGGTATAAAACGGTGCTTCGTGGCAGTGCTTAAGCTGCTCTTCCATGTTCGCTTTAATCATATGCATGGGTACATGCCCCGGGCCTTCAATCATTACCTGAACATCGTACTCCCATGCAATTTTCGTCAGCTCACCAAGGGTACGTAATTCAGAGAATTGCGCGTCGTCGTTAGCGTCAGCTACGCTACCAGGGCGCAGGCCATCACCTAGCGACAGCGCCACATCGTACTTAGCGCAAATTTCGCAAATATCGTGAAAGTGCTCATACAGAAAGCTTTGCTGGTGATGGCTTAAGCACCACTTTGCCATTATCGAACCGCCGCGCGATACAATGCCGGTTACCCGCTTTGCGGTAAGGTGTACGTACTCAAGCAGCACGCCAGCGTGAATGGTGAAGTAGTCTACGCCTTGTTCAGCTTGCTCAATTAGGGTGTCTTTAAACATCTCCCACGTTAAATCTTCGGCTACACCGTTTACTTTTTCTAGCGCTTGATAAATTGGGACGGTGCCAAGAGGAACTGGACTGTTTCGCAGCAGCCACTCTCGGGTTTCGTGAATATTTCTGCCGGTAGATAAATCCATGATGGTATCGGCGCCCCAGCGCGTTGACCACACCAGCTTTTCTACCTCTTCTTCAATAGACGAGGTGACTGCTGAATTACCAATGTTTGCGTTAATCTTTACTAGAAAGTTACGCCCTATAATCATTGGTTCCAACTCGGGGTGATTGATGTTGCATGGAATAATGGCGCGGCCTGCGGCCACTTCCTGGCGTACAAATTCAGGCGTGATGGTATCGGGTAAATTCGCACCAAAGTGTTCGCCTTTGTGCTGCTGCGTCAGTTCGGCATCTTTAATGGCTTGGCGGCCCATGTTTTCGCGAATGGCAATATATTCCATTTCAGGGGTAATAATGCCCTGTCTTGCGTAGTGAAGCTGGGTTACGTTTTTACCTGCTTTTGCTTTTAGTGGTTTGCGGCTGCGAATAAAGCGGAAATCTTCGGTAAATATGTCGTTTTCTCGCTCTTTTGCAAAGCTTGACGAAACGCCCTCTAATTCAAGGGTATCGCTACGCTCTTCAATCCACTTTTGGCGAAGCGGAGCTAGGCCTTTGTGCACATCTATGTTTTCTTGTGGGTCGCCGTAGGGGCCTGAAGTGTCGTAAACAGGAATTGGCGGATTTGGTTCTAAAATAGGGTTGTCTTCTGTTCCACCCACTAAACTGTCGTGTTGGTGAATAAGGCGCATGGCCACACGAATATCGTCACGGCTGCCACACTCGTAGTGGCGTGTTGAATTTGGGTAAGCTTCGCCCGCAAGTTCATTAATGAATTGTTGTGCTTGTTGGCGCTGTTCGCGTCTGTTCGACATAGCATTTTACCTTGTAAAGTTAGGTTCTAAAAATGCTTGTCAGGAGTGAAGGAGAATACAAAGTGTGAGTGTAGAAGGGGATAATCCCGTTACTTTAGCGAGATTGTTGGTAAAGGTTTTGGTGATTACAGCCCTTTACACCGTTGATGTTGACTTGGGGATAAACTTGAACAGTTTACCTTGAGTGACGAGCAGCACCGTAATGGGTGTGTCTGTATCATCAACAGCAAAACAACTTCGCTTCACAACGCTAAACCACGGTTTAACATTGTGCACATTGTATTTTCTTGTTCCCTTCGCAGGTATTAGCCTGATCAGGTTCTACGGATCCCACTTTCGCGGTCTCAGCTTACTGGGTTACCAGTGAAGCACTCCGACAAGTTGTTTAAGTCAATTCGGGTTGTGGTTGAAACAACCCGAATTGAGAATTCCTTTTTACTATATCTTCAATTTTACGGGTAATACAAGTACTACCAGAAAGCTAAATGAATATTCATCTAGCTGGCTAGCTGCTGACCTTCCTTGTAAAGCTGAAGTGCAGTGGCTGTGTCGTGCTTGCGTTCGCTAATTGCAGACAGCAGCAATAAGTCTTCTTTGCGCGACTTCATTTTAGTGGCTTTAAGCAGGGCTTTTTCTGCCAACACATCATCGCCGGAATTGAACGCAACTTGGCCTAGTGTGGAATATAGCGACACGTTTTCTTCGTCTTGCTTTATCCAGCTTTCAAGCAGTCGTAGTGATGGCGATGCATCAGGTATATTAAGCTGCGTGAACAGCGGAAACAGGGCGCTATTCGGGCCACGTTTTTGCCATTCAACTAGCAAATTCTGTGCGTCGGCATGCATACCTTGGTCAAGTAACTGTTGAATGTAGGCCGCGCGGTAAGCATCGTCGTGACGAAGCTTACGAGGTAGGGTTTCCCAATACGATTTAAGCTCGACAGCGCCTTGTTTACTGGCAATTTCGGCAAACTTACCTTTGGCAATACGCTGGCTCCATGCGGTGTAATCCGCTTTGGGCAATGCTTTACGCCAGCCTGACAAATTCTCCTGAAGTACTTGCCACTTACCTAACTTGGCAAAAATTTGCGCTTTCAACTGCACAACCTGCTTGTTCTCGCGCTCTTGCTCGTCAAGCTCGTTAAGTTTCTCTAATGCCGCATCGTATTTTTCTTCAGCCATATCAATACGTGCGTGCATGACCATTGCGGATACTTTTGCTTTTGGAAAATCAGTTGCCTGAACAAGGAAATAACGGGCTTTGGCTAAATCGTTATTGGCAAAAGCAATTTGCGCTGACGCCAAATAGTTAACGCCTTCGAAATCGCCGTTGGTGGTTTTGCTTAGCGCCTTTTGAGCCGTATCAAAATCACCTGCAGCCATTGCGTGTAAGCCGTCGTAAAACGCACGCTTACGTTTGCGCTCACCCAAAGTGCCGAACCATCTATGTGAACCTGTGATCAGGCTTAACGCCCACAATACAAGTCGAGATAGTAAGTACCAGGCAATGACGGCACCTATCACTAAAATACAAAAGCTAATCACCGTCATTTCAACAGCGGTGTTACCCAGTGATATGAGTACGTAGCCCTTATCGCCTAACAACATCGGGCCAACAATTAGTGCAACAACGAATGCGGCTAATACCGCAAGGGCAATAGCTAACCATTTCATAGTGCACTTGCTCCTTGTCCGAACACCTGTTTAACGCGGCTATCCAATAGACGCTCTAGCGGTTTTTGTGACGCTAGCTCTGTAGGTATTGGGCGCGATACATCGGTAGCAATGAGGTTTTGTAGTGCATCTACAAAGCCCGTTACTTGGCTTTTTTCTGTGTCAAACTTTTCAATAATTAACGTTTGAGCGTATTGAAGCGACTGGCTGTAAAGCCCTGCATCGCCCTGAAGCGCGGCGGTTTGCGCGTGCATAAGCTGCAGACGAAGCTGCTCTTTTGCTAGGAACTGGGCTTCCAGTGAAAGCACCGGTTCAACCGGGCCTTCAATGGTTTTTACGGTAAGAAAATCGTTCACCAGTGAACGCCACACCTTTGCAAGGTTCTCTTGCCAGTCGTCAGCTGACTCCGATAAGGTCGTGTCTTCTGCATTAGCGTCTTGTGGTTTTTCAAAGGTATCAAGTGGTAGCTTATCTATTTGCGCTATCATGCCTGTAAGCGCAAGGGCGACGGAACTTTGTGATACAGGGTTAAGCTGTTGTAAGGTTTGAATATCTTCAGCAAGGTTTGCGCGAACCGGAAGTACCGATGGGTCGGCCAACGACTTTAAGCGTTTATCTGCGTTAACTAGCAGCAAAATTGCTGTGCGTACGTCGTTTTCCAACCAAAGCTTTCTGCCTGCCATGCGAACTAAGTAATCAGCTTCAGCAATGAGCCAGTCTGCCGGGCGGCGACCTTCCATATTATTTAGTTGCTCAAGCGTCGATTCAGCTTGCAGCGTCAGCTTTTCGTTTTGCGCTTTTAACTCGGCTACCGTGCTTTCTAACGTCTGGTTGGTGCGAGCTACTTTGTCGATAGAGGCAACAAGACCAGCGCGCTCACGCTCAATAGTGTTTAGCTGAGAGGTCGTCGTTTGAAGTGCAGATTCAGAGTCCTTGCTTGCCGACTGTTGCTGCATGTAGTACCAGTAACCTGCGCCAGCCATACCAAGCACAATAAGGAAAAGGATGATTACAACAAACCACAGTAGACCATTTCCCGACGATTTCTTTTTAGCAGCACCCGATGGTGTTGATTCACTGTGCGTGGCAGAAGATTCGATAACGTCTTTTTCAGCTTCCACTTTCACGAGTTCCTCTTTTTGTGGGCTACTTTCATTGTTGTTGGCCATTCAATACTCCCAGTTATCCTTTACCCAGGCAATGAGTGCCTGATCGGTGGCTCGCTGACAAACCGCTACCTCTTTAATGCCTTGGCTAGTAAGGGTTTTGGCAATTCGGTCGCTCACTGTTAACCATTTAATAGATTTAAGTGCTTGGCCAAATTGCGCAATTAGTTGCAGTGCCATTGCTTCGCTTGTAGCGATAATGCCGCTAACTTCGCCCATTTTCCACCGTTTTGTGTAAATTGGGCTTGTAAGTTGCTCTCTTTTATAAACGCAAAAGCTATTCACTAAAATACCTTTTTCGTCTAATCCAGTGGCTATGGCATCGCGCCCACCTTCACCCTTAATGATAACGACATGCTGACAGTTTGCCTCATTAAGTTGGTGCATTGCCAGTATACCTTCGGATGTATGGGCTTCGGGGATAGCAACCTGCGCCGATGAAAACGCCTGAAGTCCCGCTTGTAATTTTCGTGCAGTGGCATCGCCCACAGCTATGATCAATGGTAATTCGTTAGCCGTTTCGCGTAAGCCTTCAATAACGGTGTCTACAGCATATACGCTGGTAACAACAATTGCGTTTACTGCATTTGACGCTAAAAATTCTGCAGCAGCTTTTCTTTCAGACGAAATATCAATGATGTTAGACGTGGCAACGCCTACCGCGTCAATTCCGGCTCTTTCAAAGGCAGAAGCGCTTGCTTTTAACTTTGGCAGTGGGCGTGTAAACAGCAACATACTATCGAATTTTCATCCTTTTATTTTACTGCGTAAACCTGCACGCATTCGACAAACTATAACTTAGTTATAAAGCGCCTTTAAGATTTCACCGGCACCTTGCTCAAGAAGGGATTCCGCTACTTCAACACCAATATCTGCGGCTTTTTCTCGCGACGCTGTAGCAGAAGCAAAGAGCAGTTCTGAACCATCTGGCTTACCAACCATACCGGTTAGTGTCAGCACATCGCCATCAAGCGTGGCAAAGCTACCAATAGGTACTTGGCAGCCGCCTTCCAATCTCTCGTTCATGGCGCGTTCTGCGGTAACACGTGTATTAGTGTCTGTATGGTTCAACGCCTGTAGCAATTTAATTAGCTCTTCATCGTCGTTACGGCACTCGATACCTACAGCACCCTGCCCAACGGCGGGTAGTGAAATATCAGCAGGTAACGGCATGCGAATACGAGATTCCATTTCAAGGCGAATAAGGCCAGCAGAAGCTAAGATAATGGCGTCGTACTCACCTGCATCTAGCTTGGCTAAGCGAGTATTCACGTTTCCGCGCAGGTCCTTGATGATAAGGTCAGGGCGATACTTGCGAATTTGGCACTGCCTGCGAAGGCTAGACGTACCTACTACTGCGCCCTGGGGTAGGGCATCTAAACTGTCGTGGTTATTTGAAACAAAGGCGTCGAACGGGTTTTCTCGCTCACAAATAGCGTGAAGGCCAAAACCTTCAGGAAATTCGACCGGTACGTCTTTCATAGAGTGCACGGCAATATCGGCACGGCCTTCAAGCATGGCAATTTCAAGCTCTTTTATGAAAAGTCCTTTACCACCAATTTTCGCCAGAGGTGTATCTAAAATTTTGTCGCCCTGCGTGCTCATAGGCACAAGCTCAACGGTCATTGACGGATAATGCTCCAACAATTTTGCCTTCACATACTCTGCTTGCCAAAGCGCTAAAGCACTTTTTCTAGTAGCAATTCGAACGGTGCGGGTAGTGTTGAGGTGACTCATGGCTATTCCAAACTATATAAAAAGAAACTAAAACGATGTATCACATAACGTCATACGATATACCCCGTAGTATACGCATTTTCTGTATTAATGTTTGAAATTAGGCGCAGTTTTCTCCTTGGTTATTATTAGACATTCAGTCTATGCTGAAAGGAATAATGGTCAATTAGTTTTAAATGCGGAGATAAGTCTTTTTATGGACAGTTCGTCGTTGCGTCAATTACTTAGAAGTGCTCAGCAAGATGAAGCGGAAGCAAAACGAAGGCGCTTAACGCTATATTTCATATCCTATGTTGGTGGCACAATTATGGCGTTTATGGCGTGGATTAACATGGGTACAAACAACCCATTGCTCGTTGGAACGCTGGCGGGGTCAGCCGCTTTTGTGTACGCCAATGTGGCGTTATCCCATATGTTCCCTCGCGTTGATGTCTTCTATTATTTAGCAGGCTTAGTGGTAGCATTTACCATAAACGGCTTGGTTTATACCGGCGGACTCAATAACACTGGGCTTTATTTTATTTTTCCCCTGCTTTTTATTCAGATAGTTGTTGTGCGTTTCAAGCCCGCCATGGTTTACGTAGCAGTGACCATGGGTATCGCTATTTTTATGCTCTACAATCAAGAAAAAATAGTGGCTGAGTACCCAGCAGAGCATGTCTCCCGCTTCTTAATCGCTACGTTCTGTTTCATTTGCGTCGCCTTTATAGGTGAAAATTTCTGGCATCAAAGCAGAAAAGAAATGCTGCGTGAAAATTTAGAGCGCATGCGTCAGGCTAATACCGATCCACTTACAAAACTTCCTAACCGGCGATTCCTTGAAGCTGTTTTTTTTGAACGCGCAATGCAAGATCCCGGTGCTCATTTCCCTTTAAGTGCGGTGGTGGTAGATATTGACCATTTCAAAACAATCAACGATACCTATGGCCACGATATTGGTGACGAAGTGCTTATACACATCACTCGCCTAATGAAAGAAGCAGTAAGAACTACTGACGTGGTGGCAAGAACCGGTGGTGAAGAGTTTTTGGTTCTATTCCCTCATGCAACGTTGAGCCAAGCGGTAAAATTAGCGGAAAAAATGAGGAAGGTGATTGAAGCTAATCCGTTTGTAGAGGGTGATGTTAATCACTCCATAACCGCAAGCTTTGGTGTAGCCACAGCGCTTACTGATACAAACTTGCACGCTTGTTTGAAGCAGGCCGATGACAATCTTTACAAAGCTAAAAATGCGGGGCGCAACAGAGTCGTCGAATAGTTTTGGATTAAAAGTGAAATAAAGAAGAGACGGAAGGCGCGACTTTTTAATCGACAGACGTGTACCCACTCACGCTAAGAAGAAAGCTGGCTTTTGTTGCTGCACCAGCTTTTTCTTTTGTTTAAATACCAGAGGCTGTTGATCTTTATTATATGAACGTAATTTGCAGCAAGGGCCAACAGGCTCTTAAGGCATTACCCTAGAACTTTTTGAAGCCAAGCACTTATGTCGTTAAGCTCTTGCATACAAACATTGTGCTGCATGGTGTAAGTCTGCCACGTGGCATTAAAGCCACTTTCGCTCAGCGTTTTGAACGCAGCATTGCCCATAAATACCGGCACCACTTCGTCTTGCTCACCATGTGCCATCATAATTGGCGTTTCGCGGTTTGTGTCTTTTGCTTCGCTTCCAAGAAGTGATGGCTCGCACATATAAGTAGATAGAGCGATAACACCTGCAAATTTATTGGCATATCTAGGTGCTAAGTGCAGAGCAATAACACCGCCTTGAGAAAATCCTGCAAGTACAATACGTCCGCTAGGAATGCCACTTTCAATTTGTGCTTCGATAAGCGCTTCTACCTGAGCAGCCGACTCTTTTACACCCTCTAAGTCCGCACGGCTTTCAAAATCTAACGATTTGATATCGTACCAAGCGCGCATTCTCATGCCGCCATTGATAGTCACAGGGCGTTCTGGAGCGTGAGGAAAGAGAAATTTAACCGCCATTGATTCGGGCAGTTTTAGCTCGGGCACTATAGGCGCAAAACCATGGCCTGAATCGCCAAGACCGTGAAGCCAGATAACGCAGGCATCAGGCGTAGTGGATGGGTTTATCTCTACGCACGGCAGAAGTTGCTGAGTCATGCTTTATTTCCTAGTTTTGGGGTCAGAGTACATTTAGGGCCAGAAAAGTACTCTGACCCCATTAATTTTTGCTGTGGTAACCCATCGGCATAAGCTTGATAGAATGAACCAAGTTTTCACTATGCAATGAAAGGTACGGCACAACCGCTTAATATGCTATCATTGCCACTTGAAATCACCACATTTTGAAAGAATTTTAATACCCTATGGCTTCACTACTCGGCAACTTATTCATTCTTGCAGCTCCTTCTGGAGCAGGAAAATCAAGCCTTATAAAGGCGCTAATGGAAAAGTATGAAAGCAATACAGCTACGCCAATGCAGGTGTCTGTATCTCATACAACACGTCAACCTCGTCCGGGTGAAGTCGACGGCGTGCACTACCATTTTGTGAGCCGAGAGCAGTTTGAAGCGCTGATTGAGCAGGGTGTGTTTTTTGAATACGCAGAAGTATTTGGCAATTATTACGGCACATCCCGCGTGACGATTGAGCAAACTTTGCACCGTGGTATTGACGTATTTTTAGATATCGATTGGCAGGGCGCGCGCCAAGTCAAAAAGCTTATGCCGGACACATGCGGTATTTTCATTCTTCCGCCTTCACTCGACGTGCTAGAGCAGCGTTTAAATAATCGCGGTCAAGACAGTGAAGAAGTCATTGCAGGGCGTATGGCGCAAGCTGTAGCTGAAATGTCTCATTTTAATGAATTTGATAGCGTAATTATCAACGACGACTTTGCGACTGCGTTAAACGATTTGGAAGCCATCGTGACAGCACAGCGACTTCGCACGGGAAAACAACAAATGCGCCATCAAGTGCTATTGGACGAACTGCTCGGTAGCGCGTAAGCTTAACTTAACAATACGTGTTTTGTTTTAGCATCGAACGATCGCTGCATAAATTGCATGATCTGACTGCTTCAAATTCAAACAAAACGCTAGGATCGCGCCACGTATCTGTGTATACTACGCGGCCGTTTTTTGAATAACTTGCTCAACCTAATTTTCGGAGAAATACATGGCTCGCGTAACTGTAGAAGATGCCGTAGATAAAATTGGTAACCGCTTTGACCTAGTGCTTGTTGCTGCACGCCGTGCACGTCAAATTGCCACTGAAGGCAAAGATCCTATGGTTGACGTTCAAAACGATAAGCCAACTGTTACAGCACTTCGTGAAATTGAAGAAGGTTTGGTAACGGCTGCTACGCTTGAACAAGCAGAACTTCAAGCTCAAGAGCAGCAAGAACATGCTGAATTTGCATCAGTAGCAAACATCCTATCTGATCAATAAAACCTCTTTTTAACGGTTTTATCGGTATTTTAGCGCCAGTGCTTTGAAAAAAGCACTGGCGCTTTACTTTTGGCGTATTGGCTTCTTGCACAATTAAACGTATTCTTAGGGTTGTAACGTTAGATAAGGGTCACGCTTCACTGTGTATTTGTTTGAAGGTTTAAAGCAGAAAGTTTTAGAGTACTTACCAGCCGACCGCGTTCAGTTGGTACAAGAATCTTTTGTGCTTGCGCAAGAAGCGCATGACGGACAAATGCGTTCAAGCGGCGATCCGTACATTACTCACCCAGTTGCCGTCGCCGGTATTTTGGCTGACATGCACCTTGATCACGAAACGATCATGGCGGCACTCCTTCACGACGTTATTGAAGATACCCATTACAGCAAAGAAGACTTAGCCGAAGCGTTTGGTGATACCGTTGCTGAACTGGTAGAAGGGGTAAGTAAGCTAGATAAACTCGCGTTTAGCACTAAACAAGAAGCGCAGGCGGAGAACTTCCGTAAAATGATGATGGCCATGGTGCAAGACATCAGGGTTATTCTTATCAAGCTTGCTGATCGCACGCACAACATGCGTACGCTCGGGTCATTACGACCAGACAAGCGCCGCCGCATTGCGTTAGAAACGCTAGAAATCTACGCGCCAATCGCCCACCGCTTGGGTATTCACGACATTAAAAATGAGCTTGAAGATTTAGGTTTTCAGGCCATGTATCCTATGCGTCATCGCGCACTAAAGTCTGCTGTGCGCCAGGCCCGCGGTAATCGTAAAGAAATTATCGAAAACATTCGCGAAGAGCTGAACACTCGTTTAGACGCCTATCAAATTGAGTCGAATGTACTGGGTCGCGAAAAACACTTGTATTCCATTTACCGCAAAATGAAAAACAAAGAACTGATGTTCAATGAGGTAATGGATATTTATGCGTTTCGCATCGTTGTTCAATCGGTAGATAACTGTTATCGCGCCCTCGGTGCTATGCATGGGCTGTACAAGCCTATTGAAAACCGTTTTAAAGATTATATCGCTATCCCTCGAACCAACGGCTATCAGTCGTTGCATACGTCATTAATTGGCCCGCACGGCATTCCTGTGGAAATTCAAATTCGAACCCAGGAAATGGACCAAATGGCAGACAAAGGGGTGGCGGCGCACTGGCTTTACAAAGAACCTGGCGATAATGGCACCACAGCACAGCTTCGAGCGCGCAAGTGGATGCAAAGCCTGCTCGAGCTTCAGCAGTCGGCCAGCTCATCCTTTGAATTCATCGAATCGGTAAAAACCGATCTATTCCCTGATGAAATTTACGTATTTACACCAGACGGACGTATTATCGAGTTGCCAATGGGCGCAACCGCCGTTGACTTCGCTTATGCCGTGCATTCTGATGTGGGTAATACCTGCGTAGGTGTGCGCGTAGAGCGCAGAAACTTTAGCTTAAGTAAGCCGCTTGAAAACGGTCAAACCGTGGAAATTATTACCTCGCCGAAAGCGAAGCCTAATGCAAATTGGCTAAACTTTGTGGTGAGCGCTCGCGCGCGAACGCGTATTCGTCAGTATCTGCGTAAACAGCATTCTCAAGAAGCGGTGAACATGGGTAACCGTCTACTTCGTCATGCGTTAGGCAGCGTTAAACTAGACGATATTCCAAACGAAGATATCGAACGTGTGGTAGCCGAAACCAAGCACGCTAATTTTGACGACTTGCTAGTAGATATCGGCCTTGGTAACGAGCTAAGCGCAATTGTAGCGCGCCGTTTATTGGGTGAAAGCACAACAGACTTATCAGACAAGAAAGGTAATGTGGCTATTCGCGGCACAGAAGGCCTGCTTGTTCACTATTCTCGTTGTTGCCATCCTATCCCAGACGATGAAATTGTAGCGGTTTTAAGCCCCGGCCGCGGCATGACCATTCACCAAATTGGGTGTAACAATATTCGCAAGCTAACACGCGAAGAGCCTCAACGCGTGCTGCCCATGCAGTGGGACGACAACCCGCAAGGCGAATTTAAAGCGTCATTGCGTATAGAGTTGTTTAACCATCAAGGCACACTGGCAACTTTAACGAACACCATTTCAGGGTGCGATTCCAATATCATTGGTCTGCAAACTGAAGAGAAAGAGAGTAATATCTACTTTATTGACCTTGAACTTACCACGCACAACCGTGTGCACCTGGCTCGCGTAATGAAGAAAATACGTACTATGCCGGAAGTTCAAAGAGTGTCTCGTCATAGTCAATCACGACACTAATTACTACACTATTTAGGAACTACTATGTCTAAGTCTATTATTCAGACCGATAAGGCACCTGCTGCTATTGGTACTTACAGCCAAGCGGTTAAAGCAGGTACTACCGTTTATCTTTCAGGTCAAATTCCTCTTGTTGCTGAAACTATGGAAATGGTTTCTGACGACTTTGAAGCGCAAGCTGTACAAGTTTTTGAGAACATTAAAGCGGTGTGTGACGCTGCGGGCGGCACTACAAATGACTTAGTGAAGGTGAACATCTTCCTTATCGACCTAGGTCACTTTGCAACGGTTAATGAAATTATGAGCCGTTACTTCACCAAGCCTTACCCAGCACGCGCAGCCGTTCAGGTGTCTGCATTGCCTAAAGGTGCACAAATTGAAATTGATGGTGTAATGGAACTGCCGGAGTAAGCCATGTCACCTGAGCGTTACCAGCGCATAAGACAAGTGCTGGAAAGAAGGCAAACCGACCTTACGGTTTGCCTTGAAAATGTACACAAGCCGCATAACGTATCTGCAGTAGTGAGAACCTGTGATGCAGTGGGTATTCATCGCGTTCACACCGTATGGGAAAAGAAATACCAGTTCCGTCGCGGCACCGCTATGGGCAGCCAACAATGGGTGCGCCAAACTAATCACGATAATATCAACGACGCGATGGCTGAATTAAAAGGCCAAGGTATGCAGGTGCTGGTAACCCACTTATCTGATACCGCTGTCGATTTTCGTGATATTGACTACACCAAGCCTACGGCTATTTTGTTTGGTCAGGAAAAGTATGGTGCTTCTGATGAGGCGAAAGCCATTGCCGATCAAGACATTGTTATTCCTATGATGGGCATGGTGCAGTCGTTGAACGTATCGGTGGCCGCAGCGCTAGTGCTTTATGAAGCCCAGCGCCAACGTACTATTGCAGGTATGTATAACACTCAGCAATTACCAGAAGAAGAGTGCCAAGCATTGGCCTTTCAAAATGGTTACCCGCGTTTGTATAAACTTTGCCAACGCAAAGGTTTGCCTTTGCCTGCTATTAACGCCATTGGTGAAGTGGAAGCCGACGATAGCTGGTGGAAAGAAATGCAGATCACAAAAGCAGAAGCAAACGCGCTAGAGGCCGACTAGGGCCTAACCTATTGGTTGCACTTTTAGTTTTGCTCTTACTTGTATAAGGGCCAGCGTAAAAAACTGGCCTAAAGCGTACTCGCCAACCCCTCAACAATCCTTTACACTTCTTTTCCTATAACACGTTGAATAACACCAGCTTGTGCCAATTCAAAGGTTAAATAGTTAATGTTCCAAAAGAAGGATATCGCTTGATGCAAGCACTGGCCACTACACCCATTACTGCGCTTAAAGGCGTAGGCGCAAAGGTGGCAGAAAAGCTTAACAAAATAGGTTTGTTTACCCTTCAAGATATTCTGTTTCATCTTCCTCACCGCTACGAAGACAGAACCCGTATTTATAGCGTGGCAGAGTGCCGCCCGTTTACCCATGTAAGCGTGCAGGGCGAGGTAATGAGCGCCGACATTCAGTACGGAAAGAAGCGCATGCTAGTGGTTAAGCTTAGCGACGGTACGGGTACCATAACCTTACGCTTTTTCCACTTTGGTGCAGTGCAGCGGTCTATTATGACGCCGGGAAACACGGTGCGGTGTTTCGGAGAAGTGCGTACTGGAAAGTGGGGCATTGAAATGATGCATCCCGAATTTAAATTAGTGGATGAAGACGCGCCACCATCAGAAGAATCACTAACGCCAGTTTACCCCACCACAGACGGTGTTAAGCAGTTAACCCTTCGCAATTTAACTGATCAGGCCTTAAAACTACTAGATAAAGGCGCGCTGGCCGACCTACTGCCCGACGGTATTTACGATGACCAAATTAGCCTTAATGAGGCGCTTCATTTGGTGCATCGCCCGCCACCCGATGTAGACGTACACGAAATGGAAGAGGGGCTGCACCCTGCTCAGTATCGGTTAATTCTGGAAGAGTTATTGTCACACCACCTAAGTGTGTTGAAAGTACGCAAGCTATCTGACGCGCAGCCCGGTATTCCTATTAAGGTGAATCAGCCGCTTATCGATAAAATGCTCGCTCAACTGCCATTCTCACCAACGGGGGCGCAGGCTCGGGTAGTGGAAGATATTCAAAAAGATATGCAGCACGCGCGGCCCATGATGCGCCTTGTACAAGGCGATGTAGGGTCGGGCAAAACCTTAGTTGCGGCACTGGCTGCACTTTCTGCCATTGGTGCAGGACATCAGGTAGCGTTAATGGCACCTACTGAGCTGTTGGCTGAACAGCATGCCAATAACTTTCGTGGCTGGCTAGAACCTTTAGGTATTGAAGTAGGCTGGCTTGCCGGCAAGCTGAAAGGTAAAGCCCGCAATGAAGTATTAGCCCGCTTAGAAGCTGGCGATATTCAAATGTTGGTGGGTACTCACGCCATCTTCCAGGAAAGCGTAAATTACCAGCAGCTAGCGCTGGTTATTGTGGATGAACAACACCGCTTTGGCGTACATCAACGATTGGCCCTGCGCGATAAAGGCGAACAGCAAGGTCGTTACCCTCATCAGCTAATTATGACGGCGACGCCTATTCCAAGAACGTTGGCCATGACAGCCTATGCCGATTTAGACACCTCGGTTATTGATGAGTTGCCACCGGGCAGAACACCGGTGCAAACCGTGGTATTACCCGATACACGCCGCGCGGATGTAATTGAGCGCGTACGTCAGGCCTGTAAAGAAAACGGCCGCCAAGCCTATTGGGTGTGTACGTTAATTGATGAATCGGAAGTGTTGGAGTGTCAGGCAGCAGAAGACGCTGCGGTTACCCTTCGTACCGCGCTGCCAGACTTACACGTTGGTTTGGTACACGGGCGCTTAAAGCCTGCAGAAAAAGCGCAGGTTATGGCCGACTTTAAAGACGGAAAGCTGGATTTATTGGTAGCGACTACCGTTATTGAAGTAGGCGTAGACGTACCTAATGCCAGCATCATGATCATTGAAAACCCTGAACGATTGGGTTTAGCGCAGCTTCACCAGCTTAGAGGCCGAGTGGGGCGTGGTGCGGTAGAAAGTCAGTGTGTACTTATGTACCAGAGCCCACTATCGAAAACCGCTACTCAGCGCCTTGGCGTATTGCGCGAATCTAACGACGGTTTTTATATTGCCCAGCGCGATTTGGAAATTCGTGGCCCGGGTGAATTTATGGGTACTAAGCAAACGGGAATGGCCGAACTTAAAATAGCAGACCTAGTACGCGACGCCGCTCTTATCCCTAAGGTTCAGGAAATTGCCTATACCCTTTGGGACAAATACCCCTCTCACGCTCAAGCCATCATTAATAGATGGATAGGGCATAAGGAGCAGTACGGTCATGCTTAATCATGTGCCTTTAATTATTTGTGATGACACCAATAGCGATGACGCTGCATTAATTAGTGCAATCAGCGAAAAGTGGGGTTTTCCTGTTGTTAGCAGCAGTGAAAATCCTAGCGAAGGCTTGTATTTGCAGGTACAAAACGGCGTGCTAGGGCTTGCCGACGCAGGTGAGAAAAAACTGAATCCGGTAGAGGTTGATTTTGCTTCGCCGGCAAGTTTGTATCGCAAGCAGCACGGCGGAGGGCGCAAAGAGCCCATTGTTAAGGCCATTGGTCTCAAAGGCAATGAAGCATGGCACGTAGTGGATGCAACGCCTGGGCTAGGTCGTGATGCCTTTGTGTTGGTAAGCGTTGGCTGCAAGGTCACAATGATAGAGCGATCGCCCGTGGTTGCCGCCTTACTTGAAGATGGTATTCGCAGATTAGCGCTTAGTTTTCCGGAACTTGCAGCTAAAATGTCGCTTCAACATGGAAATAGTGCTGAGGTAATGCAATACTTCACTGGTGAGAATGTGAACGCTATTTACTTAGACCCCATGTTCCCACACAAAAAGAAGTCAGCCTTGGTGAAAAAGGAAATGCGGCTGTTTCAGCAACTGCTTGGTCATGACCCAGACGCAGATGCGCTGTTACCGCCAGCACTAGAGCTAGCCACGCACCGGGTAGTGGTGAAACGCCCAAACAGTGCAGACGTGCTGGCAGGAATAAAAGCATCAATGGCTATTGAAAGCAAAAAACACAGATTTGATGTGTATTTGTGTCAAAAAAATCTAGGAGAGTAGCATGATACAAGTTGGGGGCACTTTGCCTGAAGTAGATTTTAGCCTTTTAGAAAATGGCGAAATAACCAACCCAGGAACGAACGAACTGTTTTCGGATAAACGCGTTGTATTGTTTGCGGTACCCGGTGCATTTACACCGACCTGTTCTCAAGCCCACTTACCGGGCTATGTAGCGCTTGCTGATAAGCTTAAAGCCAAAGGTATTGATAGTATTATTTGCTTAAGCGTGAACGATGCATTTGTTATGGATGCATGGGGCAAAGCAAGCAATGCTGAAGAGATCATAATGCTGGCAGACGGCAATGGTTTCTTTACCAAGCAAATTGGCTTAGACATGAGCACGGGCAATTTCGGCGGCTTGCGTTCGTTACGCTATTCCATGCTTGTGGAAGATGGCGAAGTGAAAAAGCTAAACGTCGAAGACCCAGGTCGTTTCGACGTTAGCGATGCGCAAACCATGTTAGATAGTCTGTAACACCGAAAATACGGCGTTAATAATCCCAAGAGCCCGCAACTAAGGTTGCGGGCTTTTTTCGTTTAGATGTTTGCGAATAGGTTAATTGACTTAAGCGTATACTTGGTCGCCATTTTCATTAAAATGTAACCTATGTATGATCTGGCGCTCTGTAAATAGCGTTGAATATCAGTACGTTCAGTGAAGGTTAATGAACTAACATGCAGTATTCTGTGTCGAAAGTGCAGAAAAAATAAGGGCTAACACACTACGTTACTTAGCATGTGGGCTCGTTCAGTTACCTTTACTTGCTTAATGATAATAAGTATCATTTGCGCGAAAAGACAAACGTTTTAGGAATAATTATGACAACAACACTGAAAAAAATGAGTGCTTTGGTACTGGCTTCTGCGGTCACTTTCTCGATGCTATCTTCTCAGGCGCTTGCTAACGGTGCCATTGGCGATCACGTGAACAATCTTCACGCGCACATCGGCGAATATACGGAAGAGGTACATTGGTTAGAAAGCAAGTTTGGCAGTGTTGTTGATGCATATGAAGCAAAAGATAAATCGCTTAAGACCGATGCACTGATTGAGTATTGGGAAGAGGTGGATTTTCACTCTGCTATTGAAACCCAGTATGTGCCTATTTACGCCTCTATTTGGCAAGGTATTTATGGTGTGAAAGTCGCCATTGATGAAGGCAAGCCTGTTGCAGACGTGCGAGTAGAGCAAGAGAAGCTAAATCATGCCTTGTGGCAGGCGTTAGGCGCAGTTAAACTTGCGTCCCAGTATCAAAAGAAAGGCTTAGTGAACAAGGTTCAAACTACCGAAAAAGAACCTACCACAGGCCCTGAAGTTATCGACGATATTAAAACACGTCTTGATCGTGTTGTTGCTAAGTACGCGGAACAGCTTCACGAAGTAGCAACTACACTCGTTCACGATACTTACCTTCAACGATTTGAAGGTGTGGAAGGTGATTTGATTGCGAAAAACGCAGCTTTGGTTGAAGACTTGGAGAAAGACTTTAACGTAACGCTTCCACAAGCTATCTCAAAAGACACTGGCGTTGATTCAGTTCGTAAGGTCGTAGAGTCTATGCAGGCCAAACTTGACCGCGCTCGCGCACTTTTGGTTGAAGTAGAACAAAGTCGTAAAGACGTATTTTAAGGAAGGTGTATGCAACGTAGAACATTCTTACAAGGCTTAGCAGCGGCCGGTGCATTATCTGGTTTGCCGTTTAGTTTTGCTCACGCTATGACACAAACAGGCAGTGTGTCAGTTGAGTCACTGCCTAAATTAGAAGGTGATCTCACACTTTACTTAGGTCGTGGTGAAGGTGGTTTGTACGAGAATGTTCTTAAGGCCATCGAAAAGCGCAACCCAAAGCTTAATCTTAAAATAAGGCGCGGCGGCTCTGCGGCATTGGCCAACACCATCGTAGCTGAGACTAAGGCAGGCGTTAAACGCGCTGACCTTTTCTGGGCCGTAGACACGGGCTCGATTGGCATGGTAACTGATGCTGGCGCGGCTAAGCCGTTGCCAGACGACCTTACTGCGCAGCTGCGTGAAGATTTTCAGTACCCGAGCTGGTCACCGGTAACAGGTCGTGTGCGTACACTGCCTTACAACACTGAGCGTGTTAAACCGGAGCAAATCCCTGAAAGCGTGATGGCGTTAGCCGACAGCGATTTAAAAATTGGCTGGGCGCCAGCCTACTCATCGTTTCAGTCTTTTGTCACTGCAATGCGCATTTTAGAGGGTGATAAAGCCACTAAATCATGGCTTAAAGGCATTAATAAGCACTCGAAAAAGTACGCAGGTGAACTTGGTGTAGTGATGGGCGTTGAACGTGGTGAAGTCGATATTGGCTTTGCGAATCACTACTACACCCTTCGCCTTAAATCAGGTAAGCCGAATGCAAACGTAGCGCTTGCGTACAGTAAAAGCGACGCAGGTTGCCTAGTAAATGCGTCTGGTATTGTGGCATTGAGCGACGGTGACTTGCCGGTTAACTTTATTCGTTACCTGCTTTCGCACGAAGTTCAGTCTTATCTTGCTCGCGAAGCCTACGAAATACCTCTGGTTCAAGGGGTTGAACAGCCGCAAGGCTTAGCTGACCTAAGCACGCTGTCACCGCCTGAAATGGACCTTCGTAAACTGGCTGACTTACGCCCTACACTTAATCTTATGAGGGAAGTTGGCGTACTGTGACAAATTGGCCAAAGTCGTATCCACTGGCACTTCTTATCGCGCTGATGGCTTTATTGCCCGTCGGCGTTTTGTTTTCTCTAGCTCAAGATAGTGCGCAACTTTTTGATACTCATAACTTAAGGGTACTAGCGAACACGGTGTCATTGGTGGTGCTTACCATTATTGGCTCTGTACTTATCGGAGTACCGCTTGCCTTTTTAACCGCTTATGTGCAGATGCCATTTAAGCGGTTTTGGCTCATTTTACTTGCCGCGCCATTAGCACTACCAAGCTACATTGGCGCATTTGCGATGTACTTTTCATTTGGCACAGGTGGCGAAATTGAAAACGTACTGGGAATTAGCACGCCACCTATCAGCGGCCTTTGGGGCTCTGCGCTGGTCATGAGCCTTTATACTTATCCATTCGTCATGATGACAACCCGTTCAAGCTTACTGAGTTTAGATGCAAGCTTGGTTAACGCGGCGCGCACGCTAGGGTTAACCTTAGGCGCAAGCTTATGGCGAGTGGTTTTACCGCGTGTTGTGAATAGCGTTGCCGCAGGGGCACTCCTTGCTGCACTTTATGCGTTATCCGATTTTGGTACGCCTGCAATAATGGGCTTTGACACTTTTACCCGAGTTATTTTTGTTGAGTATAACGCCTTCGGTCTTAGTCAAGCCGCCATGCTGAGCCTTCAGCTAATGGTTATTGTTGGGCTTATTCTATTTATAGAAAGTCGTATTAGTGGCGCTCAAGAGCGCCCAGGTAAGCATTTATCGTTGTTTCCTGCTCGCTGGCAGCGAAACCTAATGTTGCTGGCTACTATGCCGGTGGTATTTATGGCTATTGTGCTTCCCCTTGCTATTTTTACGCTGTGGTTAGTGCGAGAAGGCGCCGGCGGTTTTGAATTTAGCTATGCGTGGAACTCAGCTCATGCGTCATTTATTGCAGCGATTGTTGCTGTATTACTCGCCATTCCGGTAGCTCACGCCGCTATTGCCGGAAAAGCTGGACGCTTTATGGAGCGCATTACTTATTTTGGCTTTGGGGTTCCGGGTATCGTAATGGGGACAGCCCTTGTTTATGTTGGCCTGCAGTTGCCCGCGCTCTATCAAACGTTAAGTCTGCTTGTGATGGCTTATGTACTGCGCTTTATCCCACTTGCTGTGGGAAGTGTAAGAAGTACGGCTGAGAATATTGATTCAGGTCTGGTAAAAGCTGCTCGCGTGCTGGGCGCTAGCCCGCGTGAGGCATTTATGCGAATTACGCTGCCGTTAACCCTTCGTGGTATGATTGCGGGTGCAGCGCTTGTGTTCTTAGAAGCCATGCGCGAACTACCTGCAACGCTTATGTTAGGACCTACAGGATTTGAAACCTTAGCTACCTATATGTGGCGAGTTTACGAAGCAGGTTACTTTGGCCGCGCAGCCGTGCCAGGGCTTTTACTTGTTTTATTATCAGGTGTGGGGTTAATTCTCATGCTGTCGGGCGAAAGAAAAGCCCAGTTTACCGTTACCGAGGATGATCGTTCGTAATGCTTAGTGTAAATAATTTGTCTGTGAATTATGGGTCTACCCGCGTTGTCGACAAGTTAAATCTTGAGCTTGGACAAGACGAAATCCTAATGCTGGTGGGGCCAACCGGCTGCGGTAAAACCACCATTTTGCAAGCGTTGGCTGGGCTTATTCCTATTTCAGAAGGGGCTATGAGCCTAGGTGAATGGGAAAGTACAGCAAAAAAACATGTTCCGCCTGAAAAGCGTAACGTGGGTATGGTGTTTCAAGACTTTGCGTTGTTTCCTCATCTTACCGTTCAGCAGAACGTTTGCTTTCGTTTAAAAGACACTAAGCTTGCCGATCATTGGCTTCAATTATTAGGCTTAGATAACTTCCGCGATGCAAAACCTGCACGTCTTTCTGGCGGTCAAAAGCAGCGCGTTGCGCTAGCAAGAACGCTAGCTCACGAGCCTTCCTTTGTATTGCTAGACGAACCCCTTTCAAACCTTGATGCTGCGCTAAAAGACAGCTTGCGCTGGGAAATTCGCGATGCCTTAAAAAAAGCAGGTGTACCTGCTATTTGGGTAACGCACGATCAGGAAGAGGCGCTAAGCGTTGGCGATAGAGTGGGTATACTTAATAAAGGTGTGCTTGAGCAATTAGACACACCTGAAGCCTGTTACTCTTCTCCTGCCAGCCGTTTTGTGGCGCGTTTTATGGGCGAGGCGAGCTTCTTAAGTGCGACGTTCGATAGCAGCACAGCAAATACAGACAAAACAGTGGTTACCGATATTGGTAATGTGCCGGGCACACCGCTTCAAGGTGCAAGCGGCAACGTAGACTTGTTGGTACGCCCTGACGATTTAAGCTTAGATGCTACACTAAGTGAAACTAACTGTACGGTTGAATGGGTACGCTACGAAGGCGAAAGTCGGCTTTACGCGGTTGTCTTAGATTGCGGCGACGAGCTTAAAGTACGAGTAAGCCACGAAAATGCTATAAAGCCCGGTACTCGCGCCTTCGTACAGCTAATAACCACACATCCATTGGCCGTTTTTCCTAGAGGTTAATTGTGATCAAGCGCGATGTAATTGTTATTGGTGCAGGAGCTGCAGGGCTTTTTTGTGCGGCGCAGGCCGGCGCGCGCGGGCGCAGCGTAGAAGTGCTCGATCACGCTAAAAAAGTGGGCCGAAAAATCCTGATGTCAGGCGGTGGCCGCTGTAACTTCACTAACATGTATGCAGGCCCTGAAAACTTTCTTTCGCAAAACCCTCACTTTTGTAAGTCGGCACTAAGTCGCTATACCCAATGGGACTTTATTGGCTTGGTTGCCGAGTATGGCATTGCCTACCATGAAAAAACCTTGGGCCAACTGTTTTGTGATGATAGCGCCAAAGAGATCGTCGATTTACTGCTAAATGAGTGCAACAAAGCGGATGTGACGATTACCACTCGTTGCGACATTCTAAGTGTAGAAAAGAATGAAAGTGGGTACTTACTTACAACCTCGAATGGTGAGTATGAATGTGAATCCCTTGTAATTGCTACCGGCGGTTTAAGCATGCCCAAGCTAGGTGCCACGCCATTCGGCTACAAAATAGCGCAGCAATTTGGTCTTAACGTATTACCTACTCGTGCAGCACTTGTTCCCTTTACCTTGCACGATAAAGATAAAGACACACTGGCAGAGCTTAGCGGTATCGCAGTTGATGTATATGCCAGCTGCAACGACACTACGTTTAAAGAGGCAATGTTGTTTACCCACCGAGGGTTGAGCGGCCCTGCCATGCTACAAATTTCCAGCTATTGGGAAGCGGGTGACAGCTTAAGTATCAACATGCTACCTAACGACGATGCTACGGCGCTTCTACAAACTGCACGCACAGAGACGCCAGACGCATTGCTTGCTACCTGTTTAAATAAAGTATTTCCAAAGCGTATGGTGCAGAGCCTTATTGAGTATCATAGTTGGCGCAACGTGCCGGTGAAACAGCTGACTCACGGCGAGTGCGACGCCATTGCTGACACCCTAGAGAATTGGCAAATAAAGCCAAACGGCACAGAAGGATATCGCACCGCCGAGGTTACTATAGGCGGTGTAGATACCAATGACCTATCATCAAAAACCATGATGGCGAAAAATGTCGAAGGCCTGTACTTCATTGGCGAAGTGGTTGACGTTACTGGTTGGCTCGGTGGCTTTAACTTCCAGTGGGCGTGGAGCAGTGGTTGGGCAGCAGGGCAGGTGGTTTAGAACCTCACCACGCTCCAAATTGTCGTACACTTTGAGGAACTCAAAGAATTAAACGGTTACCTAAAACCGGTAACCTAGCGAAATAGCATAGACAAAGGGATCTATTTCAATAGAGCGCACTGACCCCCGGGTATCACTTAGGTTAAAGCTTGCTTCTGTGTCTATGTCTATCCAACGAACGGCGGCATTCAAAAACCATCTTTCGCTTAACTGATAGTCTATTCCCGCTTGTGCGGCTAAGCCAAACGAGTTATTTAGAGATAAGTCACTAAGCCCTGCCTCTTCATTAGCTCCCGTAAATTGCTCGTCATAAATAAACGTATAGTTTAGACCCGCACCCACATAGGGCTGAAAAACACTTGATGGATCGTTAAAGTAATAGTTAACCGTCACTGTGGGCGGAAGGTGGGTTACTTCGCCTAGCTGGTTACCTGTTCCTAATGGGTTATCGATAGCGAAATTAACGTCATGTGTGAACGGTGTTGCGGCTAATACTTCTACGTTAACTCTATCCGTGATGAAATAGGCCGCGGTGAGGCCCAATTGCGTGTTGTTATCAATGGTCAGGCCAAAGCCCAAGTCGTCACCCACGTTAATGTTTGAAGACGATTCATCAGGTGCAACCGTGGCAAAGCCACCTCGGACGAGAATGTCGCCTTTTTCAAATGCAACTGCATTGGATGCTGAAGCAATAAAGGGAAGGGCGGTTAGTGCTAAAGCTAAGTTTTTCATCGTAGTCTCTCAGTCTGATAATTGAACACAGATAAGACTAAACAGACTTACTTAAAAAGAACTTTCTAGAAGATTAACGTTAGATTAAAAGCCTTCGTTATATAAAAAGCTAAAAACGGCGCAGTATTGCGCTGTAATCAAAACGACATACCAATTGCTAGACCAGCAACCACTGCACTTTTATGATTTCGGTGATAGTCGTAATGAAGCTGCGGCGATATGGTAACCCCCGATACTTCAAACTCATACAAAAAGCCTAACCGGGCCACCTCCATTTTATGGCTGCCGTGGAACTCAACGCCGGGGCCTATTTGTGCAATAAAATTATTGGTAATGTGCAGGTCAGCAACAAGCAGGTAGGTGTAAGCGTCTAAGTCTTCAAACGCGTATTCAGCCACAAAGCCTACGCCTAAAAAGTCGCTCACACGGTATTCGTAATCGATACCTAGTGTAAAAGCGTTTCCGCACTCTTTTGTGTAAGTGGTACCTACCAATGCAGATAAATGATGGGGTGACGTTTCCCAATGATGAGCATTTCCCTTTGCAACAACAACGGGGGCAAATACTAAGGCCGCAACCAAGCCTAACGCTATTTGAACTCGCATAGTGATGCTCACATAAATTTAACGGTGACTACCTAGAAAGTTTCTTTCTAGCACTAATGAGAGCGTAGGCATCAAATGGCTATTTCACCAATGAACTTTAGTTGAAGTAATCGATAGGCCTAACTTAGTCGGCGTTAGGGGCATAGTTAAGCTTACATCTACCCATAACATCAAAATCTCGCTAAGGTGTCTGAATACAAGCCACCGAAGGAAAGAATAAAATAATGATTGATGAGAAACAGAAGGTACGTTTTTTAGATGCTTGTACCGAACAGCTTATCGCGCTTTATACAGCCAGCAAAAACGGTAAAAAGGTCGATGCTGAGAAATATCGGGTACAAGGGTTTATGCACGCTGGCGAGCTTCTAGGGATAATTACCAATGAACAGGGCAAGGCGCTGATTGCCGACTTACATGTACAGGTTTTTGGTGAAACTATTGATGAGCGAGCGACAAGAAAACGTAAACTTGATGCGCTAAAAGAATCTGATCCCGATGCATATATTGAGATTCCCGCCATTGAAAGACGTTAATTTAAGTTAAGCAAAGTTACCTAAACCGACTTTGCGAGATTCTCGTTTCTAAGACTATACTTTGCCCCACACTATGAAAAGAAAGCTGTAAAAAGAGGTTGCAGCTAGTTCGAAGCAGGGATGAAAACAAAGTTTAACAAGAGGCAACCCGTGCTCAAGCAGTTAGTTTACAGAAGTCAGTCGACGGTAAAAATTGATGAAAATGAACTTCTTAAAATAACAAACGATTCACTGCCATTTAATGCGAAAAACCACATTACAGGTATTCTTTTGTTTGATGGGGAATACTTCTTTCAAGTGCTTGAAGGAGATTGTGAGAAGGTAAACGCGCTTTTCGAACATATAAAAACAGACAGTCGTCACAGCAACATTATGAAAGTGACCGAAATGGTCATTCACAAACGCGATTTTGGAGATTGGCATTTAAGAACGCTTTCTGTCGCAGAAGGAAGCCGCTGCTATTGGTTACCTTCGGACATTAATATTAGCCGGGAAAGCCGGATATTTGCGCTTCTCAACAGCTTTGCTTCTGGGAAATGGCGAACTTGTTTAAGTGATAACGCGCGCAAAGACGTAAGAGCTAACGTTACGACGTCAGAGAAAGCAGTTAAACCCTTCGAAAACTCTGACATTCAGTTTGCCTTTCAGCCTATTGTGGATACCTACAGAGCTCGTGTCTCTTCAATTGAAGCCCTAATCAGAAGTAACGATGGGAGATACCCTGAGACTATTTTGGAGGAGCTGGTTGGGCCGGAAAAGTACGATTTTGACCTGAAAAGCAAAGCTATAGCAATTAAGCAAGGCGCTGCGTTGCTATCTTCAGACCAGTCTTTATCCATCAATTTATGCCCCGGAGCGATTACCTCCACCGTCAACGTCGCAGACTACCTTCACGAATTGGTTAAACGCAATAAATTGAAACCACAGCAGCTTGTTATCGAAGTTACCGAAACAGAAATAATCAGCGAAAGTGACCCATTTTACCAAGCAATAGAGCAGATCCGTTCACGAGGCATGAGAGTCGCTATAGATGACTTCGGCGCAGGGTACGCAGGGTTATCGTTACTCGCAGACTTCACACCAGACAAAATTAAATTAGATAGAAAAATAACGACAGGCATTCACGAAAGCGGGCATCGACAAGCAATAACCGAGGCTGTACTCGAGTTTGCCAACTCTATGGGAATTCCCTTGGTGGTAGAAGGCGTCGAAACGATTGATGAGTGGCTGTGGCTGCAGCATGCGGGTGTACAAAGATTTCAGGGGTTCTTGTTCGCAAAGCCCAAATTAAATGGTGTTAGTGGTATTGATTTTTCCTTCGACGGCGCTAGCAGCTAACTCCGCATAGGAAAAATATATATTTCTTGTCATTCCGCAGGATATTTTTCAGCGTTCTCACATTTTTAAACTAAGCTTAATGGGTGTGAGTTTTTATACCAGAATATAAATACTCATAACTCATCTTTGTGTAATAGCCGTACAGGGATATTTTTGCTACACGGATTTAGCTGCGGTACCAGTAGGAAGCAAATCTATGGCATGTGGAGTGTCGCGTAATTTTGTTCGCTTGTTGTTTGGGTTGATTTTGCTGACGTTCGGCACGTTTGCCAATGCAGCGTGCGTCATTAATGCTGAAAATGGTACTTCTGATACTGATAGCGATAGTGCTCTGTCTATCGTACTTAAAGAAGGTGCACAGCGACTTTCGTTAAGCTGCGATGTCAACGCGACTCACGTTCTCTATTTCCCAAGAAACTACCTTTCTTATAATCAGCTGTATGACAGCGAGATGCAAAAAGTCCCCAAGTTAACCGGCGCATTTGAGTCCTATGCAATAGATAATACCCATAAGCGTCTATTTTTGGATATTAACTCTCAGGTAGAGCGACCTGTCAGGCTAAATATCGCTACGTTAAATGATTTTCAGACGTTGGCGTCAATACATACCTTCACATTAAGCTTGTTCATCGGCTTTTGCCTAGCGTTAACCTTGTACGTTGGAATGCTGGGAACAAGTATGCGCAACTACGGCTTTTACTCCTACAGTTTCTATGTGCTCAGTGCGGCAATTTTCTTTTTGCTTCAAGAAGGGTTACTGAACATTGCGTTTCCCCATGTCGCCTTTTTCTCGAACTTTAAACTGCATCTGTTATTCGCAGGGATCACGGTATTTGCTGCGGTAAAGTTTCTTGATCAACTACTCGATTTCAAAGCACTGCTAAAAGTATGGCAGCGCCAGTTTATTCTGGGAATGGCGTGTTCGGCACTGGCACTTTCATTTGTGCAGATCATTCTGTCCACTTCTGATGCGATGAGAGTAAATAGTACGCTAAGTCTTATCACGCTGATAACAATGACCTGTACGCTATCAAGCTGTGTTTACGCCGCCTACCGCAAAGTACATTGCTCAAACTTAGTATTAATGGGTATTGCTGTCATGGTGTTTTCCATGATGTTTCGATTGGTTTTTTCAGACGTGTCAGCGTTTATGTACCGCTACGGACTTATTGTGGGAATAACTATTGAAGCGTTTATTTTTGCTATTGCCACGTCGAGAAAAGTAAAAAAGCTCGATGACGACAGGCTTAGTGCATTCAAACGTGCGTCTACAGATTCCCTGTGTAAAGTGCTAAACCGCAGTGGATGGGAAGGAATAGCACAAAGTCTGCTTACTAACTTCAACAAGGAGGGAGGATATTTGACCTTGCTATTTATCGACGTTGATAACTTCAAGGAGATTAATGATCATTACGGGCACCATTGCGGCGATAAAGTGCTGCAGGTTATTGCTAAAATTCTGCTGAGCCGATGCCGAGACCAAGATGCAGTAGGGCGCCTTGGCGGCGATGAATTTGTGGTGCTAAGCCACTGTTACAGTGAAGGACAATCTGAGCGCTTGGCTGCGCGCATAGAAGCCAGTCTTCTGGAAAGGGATATTAGAACCGATAACGTTGTTATTTCTGTTACGGCAAGCGTAGGCACATACATCACAAATGAACGCTGCAAAGATCTCACCACTCTGTTAAATAAAGCAGATAAACTGATGTACAGCGTTAAGGAGAAGCATAAGACGGCTCAATTGGCGTCTTCTTAATTAACCTTCCAGCAACGAATCACACACGCAGTGTATTAGGGTCATTTAAGCTGCGCTTTCGCTATATTCTTTACGGCTTTGGTCAAGTCGGCAAGCGCTGCCGATTCAAGGGTTGTCCAATGCCAAAATAACGGTACACCAAGCTCTTTTTGAGGAAATAACGGAACGAGATCGCCTTCGTTAACCTCTTGTTCAACTTGAAGCGTGGGTAGCAAAGCCCACACCACGCCATCTAGCGCCATTTTGACAAAGCCATGAGACGATGGATACCAATGACAAGTTGTAAAAGAGGGGGCTATGTTTAAACACTCTCGTTGATAATCAGTCAGCAAAGTCACATCGTATTCGTCGTACAGCAAACCCGGTGTACTCATCACGCTCTGGGGGGATATTTCTTTATGCAGGTATCGCTCAATGAAGCGAGGCGATGCATAAAGTTGATAGCGCATGGTTCCCAGTCTTATAGATTGCCCACCGGTAACGGGTGTACCTGTTTGGCTAATGCAAGCCATTACACGACCTTGCTGTAATATGTCTCGGGTTTGAGTTTGATCCGCATTAACAATATGAATCGGGTTGGCACGCTTATCACTAAACGCGGCCATTACTTGCGAGAACCAGGTAGCCAGCACATCGTTATTCACGGCAACGCTTATAGGTGCAGCCGACGCTTCTAATCCACTTTGTATATTCAGCGCTTCTTCTAATACGCTTACTTTTTGAATATGCGCCAGCAGCTCTTTTCCTAGTGGCGTAGCGCGAAGCGGCTTGGTGCGAACCATCACTGGGCCGCCGACACTCTGCTCTAGCCGTTTTATTTTTTGCGATACCGCCGACTGGGTGAGGTTTAGGGCCTGTGCACCTTTTTCAAATCCGCCGTAGCGTAACACTTCATGAAAGCATCGAAGCGCGTCGTAATCCAACATTAATGACTACCTGTGAAAAGAAGGTTATAAGTATTAATTTTGCTTATTCAAAACAAATATCATTAATTTAATTTAGTCTTTCAAGGTGTATAAAATCAAGCCAATTATTCAGCATGCAACCTTAAACCGCGTTACAGCTACGGCGTTTGAACTTATTTACACTAAGAGGCATTTATCATGTTGGCGGCAGCAACAAGTGGTTTCGTGATGGGCGGTACCCTAATTATTGCAGTAGGCGCACAAAACAGTTTTTTGATTGAGCAATCGATAAAGCGACAGTGGACAACCTTATTTGTCCTGCTGTTTATCCTCAGCGATGCTATCTCAATAAGCTTAGGAGCGATGGGCTTTGGCTTGCTATTGCAGGAATACCCAATGCTGGTGTCTATCACCAAGTGGGCTGGTGTTGCGTTCTTACTGTGGATTGCTTTTAACAAAATAAAATCATCTTTGGCCAACGACGCGCTTGTTTTAGAAATGGCGAAAAAGCAACTGTCGTTCAAAAAAGCATTGCTCATTGCGTTGGCAGTAACTTGGTTAAACCCCCACTTTTACCTAGACACTTTATTATTGATGGGAAACTTAGCGAGTCAGTGGCAAGAAAATAAATGGTGGTTTGTGGGTGGAGCTATTGGTGCATCGGTGGTTTGGTTCGTAGGTTTGAGTACCTTAACCGCACGTTTTGCACACCATATGCAGCGCCCTAATTTCTGGCGTTGGTTTAACCGTCTTAATGCTGCGGTATTAGGTATGGTAAGTATTCAGTTGGCGAGTTTGTAAGGCAAAAGCGCTAAATAGCAAAATATTACGACGCGTCGAGTACGCTTTATGATTTAAGACGGTACGCTACGCATCTGTGATAGTTGACGATGAGCGCGAAGAGAGGGATAGACTGGTGAGCTGGATTTATTTGATTGTGGCGGGCCTTCTGGAAATTGGTTGGCCTGTTGGACTAAAAATGTCACAAGAGGCGGAAACCCGCGTAATGGGTATTTTACTTGCGTTTGGGTTTATGGCTGCCAGTGGTTTTTGTTTATGGATGGCGCAAAAACAAATTCCAATTGGAACGGCGTACGCTGTGTGGACAGGAATTGGCGCCGCGGGCACATTTTTAGTGGGTGTTATGTTTTATGGCGACCCCTCGTCATTGGCACGATATTTCGGCGTAGCGCTTATTGTTGCAGGAGTCGTTGTCTTAAAGTTGGCCCACTAAAGTTAGGTCCAATTACAAAAAAGCCCGTTAGCTTAGTGCGAACGGGCTTTGTTTTTTAAGCGGGTGGTCAGATTTTAGTGATATCCAAGTTGGTTTCTAAGCTCTGCCATAAAGGTTTCGATACGTTCAGCATTCTTGCCTAAATCACTTTTCCCTACTCGTGATTTGCTGCGGATATCAACCAGTGTGTCATCGCTTTTAGCGGTTAGACGAATAACTACGTCGTCTTTAAAACCAAACCACGCTGTGGTGTCGGTGGCTTCTAAGGTGTTCGGCAATGCGCCTTCATTAACGCGTTCCCATCCAAGCGCCTCTATGGCTTTTTCTGCAGCGATGAAGACCTCATTTGCAGGTTGCGGCAGCAATTGAGTTTTAATTTCAGGGTAAGCTTCTAGTTGCTGCTTAGTGACTTCACCGCCTTCGTAAGCGATGGAGTTAGGCGCACCTTCGCGTAGCGGAGCAATTGCAACGAACTCCGGCGGATTAGTGACATCGGTAGTAATGTCATGGATCGGAGGAACTGCGCTGGCTTTGCTCATCATGCTCACCGGCATTCCTACAGCAACCAGGGCAAGAATGGCACAGATAAAGGTGCTTCCCCAGCTAACGTTTTTACGGTTAATCAAAACCTGCAAAATAATGAGTATCAACGCTGCGCCGCCCACATACACGCCAAATCGCAGTGAAGTAAATGCGGTGCCTAAACTCACACCGGCATACTGATAAAGGGGGCCGGGTAATACCACCATAAGAAAACCGACAATACTGGTAAGGGCAATGAGTGCTTTCAAGTGAACTCCAAAGTTATTATTTTATTTTTACTAAGCTACTTTAACAGTGAACGTTGCGTTTTGGATTACTTTCTAGCAATAAAATCGGTACTAGGCCAATATTTAACATGTTTGTACACTAGGGCTGTTGGTCTTTAACGTACATCAAAGACCAGCAGGCCCTGGATGAACCCTATTTAAAGCAAGGTAATTAGTTTTGCAAAATCAGCCTGATGCCAGCGAAGCTTACGTGCTTCAAGCCGAGCTACTTGTTGATACGTTATCGACAAAAAAGCCGCTTTTTCAACGTGGTGTGAGCGAGTATGAGCTCATTGAGATTTTGATAAAAGCGCCATATCACTTTTTTGATGACGCTTCGTTACGAGAGCCTTTAATGCTCTTTAAAACCCATTTCATTGTGTTTCACGCCCTTTATCAACTTAAACGTCGTTGGATAGAGCAGGGCGAAGGCGTGCTAGACATTCATACTCTTAATATTAAGCTAAACCAAGAAAGTGCCCACAGCGACAAAAATAGTACCCACGGCGACAATTATAAAGATAAAGAAAGTCAGTGTAAGGTTGGAGCAATAACCGAAGCTGATGCCTTAGCTGAATACTACTTGGACTGGGGTAATTTTGAGAAGGCCGACAGAAAAAGTGTAGATGCACTGCTCAATGCGTTTTGGCATCGCATGGCCTCAGGAAACGCGCACACCTTTGAGCAGGAAGATATTGCTGATGCCCACGCGGTTCTGGGCCTGCCCCAAGATGAACATGTTTCTTTGTCGGTACTAAAACGAGTATATAAAAAAGCCCTGCAGTTGGTTCACCCTGATAAGGGAGGAACGCAACAGGAAGCCCAAGACGTCATTCACGCCTACCAGTTATTGCTGGGTTATTATTCGTTAAAATAGAACGTTAAGTGCGCTGTGATTTCGCTTTATTCGTATAACGTATACACGCTCAGGTATTTGACCGACAACTTCAGTAATTTCAACTTCATTGACTTTTATTATCATCTATAAATGCGCACAATATGACCTATAAGAGCGTAGATCCGTATCAATGATCGCTTAACTATGCCACTTCAAAACCAATTATCGCAGTTTCAGGCTTTGAAATGCGCTAGATAATTCGGTGCACCGGAAGCAATAAGCTTTAATTTTAAAATTGGATATGCAGAGCAAAGGCCGTGTTCTGTACAAAAAGTTATTGGGAAATAGAAAATTTATGAGTCGCATTTTTTATGTTACTGCAGCATTAATAACCCTTGTCGGCGTTATTGGGTGTTCGAATGAAGGCGAGCAAGCACAGCAAGGTGCTCAGCAAGGTATGCCTGCACCCTCAGTATCGGTAGTTACACTGAAACAAGAACCTGTAGTACATGAAATGGTGTTACCGGGCCGAGTAAGCCCGTCTCGTCAGTCTCAGGTGCGTCCTCAGGTAGATGGTGTTATTACGGAACGCTTGTTTGAAGAAGGCGCACATGTAGAAAAAGGGCAGCAGCTTTATCAAATTGACGAAGCCCGTTATCTAGCACAGTTAAATAGCGCAAAAGCCGATTTGAAAAGCGTTCAAGCGAACCTCAAAACCCTGGAAGCAAAGGCGCGACGCTATGACGACCTTGTTGCGCAAAACGCGGTAAGCAAACAAGAATATGACGACGTAATTGCTCAGAAAGATCAAGCGCAAGCGGCAATTAGCGTAGCTGAGGCAGCTGTTGACGTAGCGAAGGTTAACATGGGTTACACCAAAGTGTACGCCCCAATTAGCGGACGTATTAGCCGCTCTTTTGTTACTGAAGGTACCCTTGTTACTACGAACCAATCTCAGCAACTTGCAACCATTACACAGCTTGACCCAGTTTTCATTGATATGCAGGAGTCAGGTGCGTCAATTATTACGCTTCGTCAGTCAATGAGAAACCAAGGTTCGATGGATGTTGAATTAACGGTAGATGAAGTAACAGGCAAGCGTTACGACCAAACAGGTAGCGTTAAATTTTCTGAGGTAACGGTTGATGAGACCACTGGGTCGGTAACCCTTCGTGCTGAAATGCCAAATCCAGATGGTGTATTGCTGCCTGGCTTGTTTGTGAAAGGCCACGTCATTACTGGACGCGAAAATGCGCTGCTTGTTCCTCAACGCGCAACGACACGCCAACCAGACGGTTCGCTTTCAGTTTATGTTGTTAACCAAAACAACGAAGTTGAAGGCCGTACTTTGGAAATAGGCAAAATCTATCGAGACCAATATGTTGCCCTAAGCGGTGTGAGCGAAGGCGAAAAGGTAATTGTAACTGGATATCAGAAGGTGAAGCCTGGCGCGAAAGTTAATCCGTCAGAGTGGCAACCATCATCACGTGGCTCACGATAGCAAACAAGGGATTTAAGTAATATGGCTCGTTTCTTTATAGACAGGCCCGTGTTTGCATGGGTGCTGGCAATTATCACAATGATGGCGGGTGTGTTGGCAATTACCTCACTCCCCATTGAACAATATCCCAAGGTGGCACCGCCCTCGGTGACTATCTCAGCAACGTATCCTGGAGCATCTGCAGAAACCGTAGAGAACTCGGTTACTCAGGTAATAGAACAAAGCCTGACGGGAATTGATAACCTACGTTATTTCTCGGCAAGCAGTTCGAACAGCAGCATGTCTATTACGCTCACTTTTGAGCCTGGTGCTGATCCTGATATTGCGCAAGTACAAACTCAGAATAAGGTGCAGGGTGCACTGCCACTGTTGCCTACTCAAGTACAGCAACAAGGGGTAACCGTAACTAAAGCAAATAGCGCATTTGCATTGGCAGTTGGCTTCTATTCTGAAGACGACTCAATGACGCAATATGACCTGAGCGACCTGTTAGTTTCTCAATTTCGCGACCCGATTTCCCGTGTTAATGGGGTGGGAAATGTACGGGTATTCGGTGCGCAGCGTTCAATGCGTATATGGTTAGATCCAGATAAACTGTACAGCTACAATCTTACACCTACTGACGTTCAAGGCGCCGTTCAGGTACAAAATACAGATGTGTCTGCTGGTCAATTAGGTGGCATGCCTGCAATAGAAAATCAGCAAATTAACGCGACTATTCAAGCGCAAAGTCGCCTTCAAACCGTTGAAGATTTCGAAAACATCGTACTTCGCGTAAATACCGATGGTTCTCAGGTTCGCGTGCGTGACGTTGCGCGTGTTGAACTGGGTGCGCAAAGCTACGACGTTATTGTTCGATACGATCGCAAGCCTGCATCAGGTATGGCGATAAGCCTTGCCTCTGGCGCAAACGCACTAGATACCATTAAGGCAGTAAAAGCCCGAGTTGAAGAACTGCGCTCGAATTTGCCAGATACAGTTAAAGTGGTTTACCCGGTTGATAGTTCTCCTTTTATCGAGCTGTCTATCGAGTCGGTAGTACATACGCTTATTGAAGCGGTAGTACTGGTATTCTTGGTGATGCTACTGTTCCTTCAAAATTGGCGTGCAACGTTGATCCCTACCATTGCGGTACCTGTGGTATTGCTCGGCACCTTTGCTGTGCTACTGGCATTTGGCTTTAGTATTAACGTGCTAACCATGTTTGCTATGGTACTTGCTATCGGTCTGCTCGTAGATGATGCCATCGTGGTGGTGGAAAACGTTGAACGTATTATGGAAGAGGAAGGTCTCTCACCTGCCGAAGCCACCAAAAAGTCGATGACTCAAATCACAGGTGCACTTGTTGGTATTGCTGCCGTGCTTTCAACGGTATTTATCCCAATGGCGTTCTTCAGCGGCTCAGCAGGCGCTATTTATCGTCAGTTCTCGGTTACTATCGTGTCGGCTATGGCATTTTCGGTATTGGTCGCTATCGTCCTTTCACCGTCTTTGTGCGCCACGTTATTGAAAAAGCATCCGGAAAACCATGACAAGAACAAAGGCTTCTTTGGCTGGTTTAACCGCACGTTTAACAAAGGCCGCGATCGCTATCAAAAGACTACAACTCATATGGCGCAACGCTTTAAGCGCTATTTCGTTGTTTATGGTTTGCTGGTAGGTGGTATGGCATTTATTTTCAGCCAGCTTCCTGGTGCGTTTCTTCCAGATGAAGACCAAGGGCGTATGATGGTGTTGGTAAGCACACCGCCTGGTGCAACGGCTGGCCGTACGCTCGAGTCTATCAAGCAAGTGGAAGACTATATTCTTGAACAAGAACAAGACGCGGTTAACGGCATGTTCGCGGTTGTGGGCTTTAGCTTTGCGGGTCAGGCGCAAAACGCAGGTATGGCTTTCTTAAACTTCAACGACTGGAGCGTAAGAGACGAAAATAATTCTGCGTTTGCAGTGATGAACCGAGCTTTTGGCGCGTTTAGCCAAATTCAAGATGCCTCAGCCTTTCCTATAGTGCCTCCGCCTATCATGGAACTAGGTAATGCAACGGGCTTTGATATGCAGCTTGTCGACCGTGGTGGAAATGGTCACGAAGCGCTGATGAATGCGCGTAATCAGCTGTTGGGCATGGCAGCGCAGAATCCAAAGCTGGCGGGTGTTCGCCCCAATGGTTTAAGCGATGTACCTCAATTTAAAATCAATATTGATAGCGAGAAAGCGTCGGCACTTGGATTGAATTTAAGTGAGATCAATAACGCGCTTCAAATAGCGTGGGGGTCCAGCTACGTAAATGACTTCATTGATAAAGGTCGAATTAAGCGTGTTTACATGCAGGCAGATTTGCCTCATCGCATGACCCCTGAAGACTTGGATAAGTGGTTTGTTCGCAACAGCGACGGCGAGATGGTGGCGTTTAACACGTTCTCGACCACTGAATGGGTTTATGGCTCACCTAAGTTAGAGCGTTTTAACGGCGTGTCGTCTGTCAATATTCAAGGTAGTGCTGCTGAAGGTATCTCTTCGGGTGAAGCAATGGCTGAAATGCAGAAATTGGTTGAGCAGTTACCGCCAGGCTTCGCAATTGAATGGTCAGGCCTATCTTATGAAGAGCAGGAAGCAGGCTCGCAAGCACCTATGCTTTACGCACTATCAATCTTGATTGTTTTCTTGTGCTTAGCAGCCCTGTACGAAAGCTGGTCTGTGCCATTCGCCGTTATGTTAGTGGTACCTTTGGGGATTCTCGGCTCTGTAACCGCTGCGTTTATTTTCAACTTGCCGAACGATGTGTACCTGCAAGTAGCGTTTTTGACTACCGTAGGTTTGGCGGCGAAAAACGCTATTCTTATTGTCGAATTTGCAAAAGAGCAGTACGAAAACGGCGAAGATTTAATGACTGCGGTTTCAAATGCAGCCTCTCAGCGTTTCCGCCCAATTCTAATGACGTCAATGGCGTTTATTTTGGGAGTAACGCCGTTAGCACTAGCTAGCGGAGCAGGCGCAGCCAGCCAAAATGCAATAGGTATTGCGGTTATGGGTGGTATGTTCGCCGCTACCTTCTTGGCGATTTTCTTCGTGCCCATGTTCTATGTGCTGGTAGAAAAACTCTTTCACAGGGAAGACAAGTAACAAGCAAGTGCGCTAGAGTGGGAAAAACTTTTCATTTTTGAATAGGGATATCGGTAATGACCACCGTTGTTTTTTCTCACGGCAAAGAAAGCGGTCCATGGGGCAGTAAAATAACAACGCTTTCAAATGTAGCGAGCGATATGGGTTTTGGCGTCGAGAGTATTGATTATCAAGATCTCGACTGCCCGGAAGCTCGCCTAGCGCGACTTAAAGAGTTTATTGCTGAAAAGTGCAATGATGTTGTTCTGGTTGGCTCAAGCATGGGCGGCTATGTATCACTTGCCGCAGCAAGCCAAATCTCGGCACGAGGCGTATTCCTTATGGCTCCTGCACTGTATTTGCCAAACTACGAAATTCAACGGTTCCCCTACGACGGCTACGTGAGCCTAGTGCACGGCTGGAATGACGATATCGTGCCTATCGAAAATAGCTTAAAGTACGCGCGCCATCAAAAAGCTCAGCTCTTATTACTTAATGACGGCCATCGCCTCGCGAACAGCAAATCTGTTATTTCTCCGTTTTTCAGAAATTGGTTGGAAAAATTTCGATACTAATGATGAATCGGTAAGCCTACGACCAATCGCTTATAGTTCACGCTTACGCAAATGCGGGAAAGCGCCTGTTTTTATGGCATGATGAGTTATTGCTTAAAACAGGGCAGATGGAAATGACATTTAGTTTACCTCAAGCGCCACAATGGTCGTCGCTGATAAAGTCTGGTTGCCGTGTCTTTGTTGGCGGAAATGCCTCGGTGCCGCATGCACTAGTGCAGCATCTCATTGATAACAGCGAAGGGTTTAGCGACATCGAGCTGGTTCATATGCTGGCTTTAGGCGACACCCGATGGGTGAAAGAAGAGTATAAAAACCTCTTTAAAGCGAATACATTCTTCATTGGTGGCGAAGCCATGCGTAAGGCGGTCGATGAGGGCCGTGCTGACTATACCCCCGTTTTCCTGTCTGAAATATCAAGCTTATTCAGCGACGGTACGCTGGCACTGGATGCTGCGCTGGTTAACGTAAGCCCACCCGATGAATTCGGCTATTGCTCACTGGGTCCTGCAGTGGATATTGCTATGTCAGCAATCAGACAAAGCAAAAAGGTCATTGCTCAAATTAATCCTCAGGTGCCAAGAACCGCCGGGCACTCTTATATTCATATCAGCGAAATAACGGCCTGCATTGAAGCCGAAGAGCCACTTGTTGAAGTAACGCCGCCGCCTATCGATTCGGTGGCAGAGCGAATTGGTCAGTATGTTTCAATGCTGGTGGATGATGGCGCAACGCTGCAATTTGGTATTGGGAAAATACCGAGTGCTACCCTTAAATATCTGTGTAACCATAAAGACTTAGGCATTCACAGCGAAATGCTCACCGACAGTATTATTGAACTGTTGGAGTCGGGCGCTATCACCAACAAGAAGAAGACTTTCCACCCCGGTAAAATTGTTACTAGCTTTGCTATTGGTACTCGCCAGCTTTACGATTTAATCGACAGCAACCCTCACATTGAATTTTATCCAAGTAGCTACGTAAACAAACCCACCAATATTGCCAAGAACGATAATATGGTTGCCATTAACAGTGCGCTTGAAGTGGATTTAACCGGTCAGGTCGTCGCCGATTCATTGGGCTACGACTTTTACAGTGGCATAGGCGGGCAAGTTGATTTCGTAACGGGCGCGTCTATCAGTAAAGGTGGGAAAGCGATTATAGCGCTGCCTTCTACTGCCAAAAATGAAACCATTTCCCGTATCACACCCCGTATAAGTGAAGGGGCGGGTGTTGTTACTTCGCGGGGCAATGTTCAGTACGTGGTGACCGAATACGGCATAGCATCGCTTAAAGGCAAAAGCATTCGAGAGCGTGCATTGGAACTTATTCGTGTGGCACACCCCAAATTCCGTGCAGCGCTCTTAGAAGAAGTAAGACAGCATTATTGGGTACCTCATTATCAGGAAAAGTACCCAACTGATATTCCTGAACTGGGTGCTATTCAGCTTAAAAAACTGAATATTCAGGGGGAAACCTATTACATGCGCCCGCTGAACCCCGCCGATGAAAGGCGTTTGCAGGAATTCTTTTACTCCCATACGAAAGAAACACTAAGGCTGCGTTACAACTACGACCCGAAGCAAATGTCGCGCGAAAAGTCGTGTAATTTGGTGTCGGTGGATCAAAGCTCAGATGCGGCGTTATGTATTGTAAGGCAAGAAGGCTCCCGTATTACCATTCACGCAGTAGGGCGTTTTTACTTCAATCCAAATGACAATACCTGTGAAGCAGCGTTTGTTACCCGTGAAACCCAGCAAGGGAAGGGGATGGCAAGCAGGCTGCTAAACGAATTGATCAACGTTGCGAAAAAACGAGGCATTGCAAAGATGATGGCCTACGTGCGTGGCGACAACAGCCCGATGATTGCCATTTTCGAGCAAGCGCAATTTAAACGGAAGTTCACTGGCGACCCCAGTGACATAGAGTTAGTACTAGATGTGGCATCACTCGCATGACAATTAAAATTTTTCGCGGCAAACACGGCACTAAACACGACTTAGGGAAAGATCATCCCGAGTCACCGGATCGCCTGTTCGCCATAGACGACCAATTACTGTCTTCTGGACTCGATATGGTGTGTGAGCACGCTGATGCTACGCCTATTGCTGAAGCTTATCTTAAGCTAGCCCACGACCCTTACTATGTGAAAAGTGTGTTTGAGCATGCGGCTCAGTCCATATTTAGCGACCACGAAAAAACGCTCTATTCCGAACGCAAGGATAACGTGGCATGGTTAGACGAAGATACCGGCTTGATGCGACACAGCTTAAATGCAGCACTTGAGTCGGCTGGTGCGGGATGTAATGCGGTGGATTGGGTTATGGAAGGCAGTGACAGGCAGGCGTTCTGCGCGACAAGGCCGCCAGGTCACCACGCTACATACGACAGCGCCATGGGCTTCTGTATTTTTAATAACATTGTTATAGCTGCGCGCTATGCCCTTCAAAACTATGAACTAAAGCGCGTTGCCATAATCGATTTTGATGTTCACCACGGAAACGGTACCGAGCAAATTGTTGCTGGCGATCAACGCATCATGCTTTGCAGCAGTTTCCAGCATCCTTTTTATCCACACAGTGGTTCACCGGTGTCGGCAAGTAATATTCTTTCTGTGCCGCTAGAAGCAGGCTCTACAGGTGAAGTATTTAGAGAAAAAGTGCAGCACTGGTTTAACGCATTGCGCAACTTTCAACCTGAGCTGATTTTTATCTCAGCGGGTTTTGATGCCCACGCAGAAGATCCTATGGCGCATTTGCGACTGGTGGAAGACGATTATTTCTGGATAAGCCAACAACTTCGCGCAGTGGCTGACGAGTGTTGCCATGGTCGCATAGTCAGCATGTTAGAAGGTGGCTACGATTTAAGTGCACTAGGCCGCAGTGTGGTGTCGCACCTTAAAGGTATGAGCCGCCCTATTGAAGAAACTCAATAGGGTCTCATAGCAAGTGAATTATCGTGTTGTTAATTCAACGGGTAAACACGGTAATAGATACCAGCTCAACACCGGTGCATCAGCCTTCATTTAACTTAGGCTATCCATCGTGTAAGCATGTAAAGGCCAGCACCTAACATGGCAAGGTTTTCGGTAAGCGAGATAAACCCAAGAGGAAGGTCTGAATTACCGCCCACACAGGCGCACTTAAGTTCACGTTTATCGATATATACCGCTTTAATAACTGAAACTGCACCTATTGCGCCGATAAAAATAGAAACAGGTGAAACTAATAGTGCGGGAAGCCCCGCTAGCATACCAAGCCCAGCAAACGCTTCTGCGAAAGGGTACACATACGCGTACCTTACGTGCTTCATTGCCAGTAAGTCATAAGTAATGAATTGATTTGAGAACGCTACAATGTCCTGTAGTTTTTGTAATGCGAGGATCACCATGGTGACGCCAATGAAATTCATTATGAAAGGTTCAATACCTGTCGGGAGTCCACCTTTTAGCATGAGCGCAAATACCACAAGGGCGGCTAAAGAAAAAATCACAATGATAGGTGTGTAGCGCGAACCGAACTCACTTTCTTGCTTCAAATTGAAATAATCTCGTAAGTCATCATAGCCACCAATTCGCTTATCATCGATAAACGTTTGCGGCGTGGTTTTCACATTATGCTTCTCTTTAAAAGCGTCAGTTTCACTTCGGTTGGACAAGTGATGGTCTTCAACATCGTAGCCCTTTCTTTCTAGCAAATCTTTCGACTTAAGTCCGAAGGGACAAATGTGATCAGGGGTAACCATGCGATAAAGAACGGCGCGCTTTGACATTGTGGACTCCTTGTAAACCTTTCACGAAACGGCACCTAGTGCGCAAAATATGCGCGCCTTCTGCCATGTTTATAGTGATATCACGATATACAAAGATAAGTTACATAATCCATGCCAAGGGTTTAACAGAAGCATCCAGTTGCATCAGTGTTAATTACCGCACCGTTGTAGGGGAGTTGTGTAGTATAGCTTACAACCTGTTCGACAAGGTTCTTTCCGGTAAAGCATCCGTAGCCCGTTGCGTATGGACCTAAATAGCGAAGCTGATTTTGCATGTCTAAAACTATAAGCGCGGGCACTGCATCAAGCATAGCGGCGAGTTCTGGTACGTCTTCTATATTCACTCTGACTTGATGAAAGTCATTTCCTAGCTTTGTTAATAGCTGAGTTTGGTGAGGTGTAGTTAACGTTTCACAGTAGCAACGAGACTGCGTTCCCACATGAATAACAGAACCAGGGGCAATGTTTTGTTCGTTTAGTAGTTCGACAAGTGAAGCGTCAAAATTAGGCGCTGTTGTGCGGTGAAGTAAATCACCATTTGGGTCGAAGGAAGAAAGCTGGCGCTGACCGTAAACCAACAAGGCGGTGAGTAAACTCACCGCCCATAACAACAAAAGTATCCAGCTTGTTTTTTTATGCATAACCCAAATGCCAACAGCGTGCTTCTAGCGCTTTGGTTAAAGCTTAAATCGCTCGATAGCACTGCGCATGCGTTGAGAGATTTGTGACAACACCTCAACTTCGCCTGCTAGCGATTCAGCGGTAGCCAGTTCCTCAGAAGTGAATTCGCTTAATCGCGCCGTACTTTGCGCTATAGAAGACGATGCGGTTTCTTGCTCCACCGCTGATGTCGCTATTTCGGTCATGCTTTCGCTCGCTTCGCGAATTTGCTGCATGATCTGGGTCATGGCTGAAGTGGCGTTATCGCTCGATACAACGGCTTCATCAACCAGCTGAATGCAGGTTTGCATTTGTTCGACTGAACTGGCGGTTTGGGCAACTAGCTGCTCAGTAATACTTGTGATTTGGTCTGCACTTTCTTTTGAGCGAATAGCCAAAGTACGTACTTCATCGGCAACAACGGCAAAACCTCTGCCGTGTTCCCCTGCGCGGGCTGACTCGATTGCTGCGTTCAACGCAAGCAAGTTAGTTTGCTCGGCAACGGCAGTGATAGAGCGCATTGCGTCAGAAATATGCGCGCACTGCTCGTTAAGCGCCGAGTTTGTCTGCGCTGCCGCATTTAATGTGTTGCGCAGCGAATCTATGGTGCGGCTTGTGTTGGAAATAGAGTCGCGCGTAGTCTGCGAAGAACTTTGTGCCGCAGAGGCTTTGTCGCTGGCAAGGGTTGTTTGTTCGGTAGACAGCTGCATCGTTTGTGCGATTTCTTCTGACGATGCCGATACCATGGCAATCTCTTGGTCAGTGTTTCTGCTGATTTCAAACATGTTGTTTGCCGCCAGCTCCATCTTGTCACAGCCTCTAACAACTTCGTCTGTTAAATTTGAAGCAAGCTCAATTAATGCTTTTACTTGGTCGATGAGCTCTGCGAAAGGTCTCACGATCTTGTGGCCTCGGTTAAGCTCAATAGATAAATCGAGTCTACCGTCACCCTTTTGCATGGTCTCAATAGCTAAGCGCAGTTCAGCCGCACCGGCACCTTCTTGATGACTTTGTTTAGCCATGTACATCAAAACACCGCCCTCAGAAAGCGCGAATACGGCGTGCATCAGCAAGATAGGAAAGGTTACGTGACCCTCTTCAAAAATAAATAACGGCGCGCCGCCCGCTTGTAAAAAGAAGAACGAAATATGATGGACAGCAACGACTGCAGTGCCGGTTGCAACCACTTTCCAGTCTCTAAAGTAGGAAAGAAATGCCAGAAGAACAAAGATTTCAAAGTGGACTTCAATTAACCCGAATGACTGGTGGATGTGGAGGGCTGTCAGCAGTAGAACACCGATAGCCATCGCATGGCGACTTATCGCTGAATAGGGGGTTTGCAAACTAAGGGCAAGTGGTACGGCAGCAATTGGAATACCAAGAACAAATGCAGGAAGAATCTCGCCAGTATAAAAACCGATGCCAATCGCAATCAGCAGTTGGATAACAATTACAACGCGAAAAATCTTGTGACCTTCTAGGAGCCAAGGGTACTGCATGCCAATCTCCGACAAGTATTTGGGATTAAGTGTAGGTTAAAAATGAGGGGTGTGCTAACTTCGCCACAGTTTACGTAAGTCACGGTTTTTACGCCATTTAACTTTTGTATAGAAGTTACTGTTATTAAAAAAGTTTAATCTTCGAATGCCTAAATAAGCTAAAGGACACAATCATGCCTGCCATCGCCTTTCTTTCTACTGACCACCTTGAAGACTTTTTTGTGTACGACGAGCTTTTGATCCCGTTTTTCAATGATAACGGTTGGTCTGTAGAAACCATATCTTGGCATAGTCAGTCAGAAAACTGGGATAGGTTTGACTACGTGATTGTGCGCAGTACGTGGGATTATCAGCAGCATGCAGAGGCCTTTCTGGCTTGTTTGACTCAAATTGATGCGTCGAGCGCAACCTTGCTCAATCCATTGCCTCTTATGCAGTGGAATATTGAAAAGCACTACTTAAAAGACCTACAGGACAAGGGCGTGCCTATTGTAAGGACACGGTGGAGTAATGCATTTAATAACAGTGTTATTGATGAGGCCTTTTCCCATTTCAATTGCGACACTGTGGTGGTTAAACCTACGCTTAGCGCTAATGCTGATGATACGTTTAAGCTCTCGGTCTCAAATTGGCATGAACAGCAACAGGCGCTTTCTGATACGTTTAATCAACGTGATTTCATGATTCAACCTTTCTTAAATAGCGTGGTTGAAGAAGGGGAGTACTCGCTTTTCTATTTTGGCGGGAAGTACAGCCATGCCATTAAAAAGGTGCCGCAGAAAGGCGATTTTCGCGTACAAGAAGAACACGGGGGGAGCTTACATCCCATTGCCGTAGATGAAGAACAACTAGATATTGCCCAGAAAGCATTGTCAGCAATGCCTTGCGAAGCACTTTATGCACGGGTTGATTTAGTCAGGCAGGGCAGCGGCTGGGCGATAATGGAACTTGAACTTATTGAGCCCTCTCTTTACTTCAATTTAGATGAACAGTCTCCCCTGCGCTTTGTCGACGCATTGATAAGCTTTCATTTGAATAGGGCCTAAGCGTTGAATAAATGAAAAGTGAAGCCAGCAAATTATAGGTTTGCTGGCTTACTGATAGGAAACTAACGTTCGAATTTAGTGCTAACGCAGCGTCTTCTCAGTTCGTCCCTGCTTTATCGTCCTGTTTCTGCTTGATTCAGAATTCTTAACTTGTGCACGGCTTACTGAAGAAGTCTTCGCCCGCTCAATTCGTCTTGGTTTACTGCTCTCTCGAGCCACCGGCTTGTTTTGCGGACTCGTTCTTTCAATTCGCTCTCGATTTATGTTTTGTTTAGCTGGGCGTTTTAGCGTGTTTTCTCTATTAGCATATCGCTTCGACTCTGACGGCGTTGATATCCGAGCGGGTTTGTCCCGCTTTAACTGGCTTAGCGTCCGGTCTCTAGTCGGCTTCTCGCTTCTGCTCGCCGCTTGATTGCGTTTTAGCGCGTACTCAATGGATTGTTTGCGGCTTACCGAGTCTTGTTTGCTCTGAAAACGACTTTCTCTAAGTGGCGTTACCTGTTTTGGCTCAATAGTGCGTCTTACAGTCTTGGTATTTTCGGTACGCGCAATGGGTCTTACGATATTTTTGTCATTGTGGCGTTTCGATGTGTTTACCGTGCTAGCGTGTTTATTAGACAAGTGCTTTGCCCGCGACACACCCGCATGTTCATATCGCGAAGGCGCATTGTGAACTACTCGAGTAGAGTAACGCGCACGACGATGCACCGTGTTGTGTTCCCAGCGACGATAGTCTCGGCTTATCACGCGTTTTCTTGGGCTACCGTGATAATACCGGCGTACAGGCTCGCGGTGAATAACCACATGGCGGTTATGCCAGTGAACGCTACCAAAGAAAAAGAACGTAGAAAGATGGATGCTTGGAGACCAATAGACATTGCTATGATGATGATAGCTTACGTGATGACGCCAGCGAACTGGTGAAGTTGTGTGCCACCAGTGACCGTACACAACATGAGGGTCGTAATAAGGCACATACACCACTTCCCGCTGACGGGGCTCAATGTAAATTATTTCGCGAGTAGGCTCACGTTCCCGTTCAACTTCAATGTAGTCATTGGTCACCAGATTGCCAGTGTTGAGGGCGTGTTGTCGAAGCACCTGCACGCGGTCTAGCACACGGCTTTGATCAATTAATACGTTATCACCAAGTTGCTGTAACCACTGAAGATCATTCGCCATGGTGCTGAGTAAGTCGGTGAACGGAGCAAGTGCTTTTACGCTGGGATCCCAGTTAACACTCGCCAGCACATTTTCGACCTGTTCCGGGGTTAAATGCTTGTTGCTTTGGCGCCAGCGGTCGGCTGCAACTACATCAAGCGGGTAGGTAGCCGCAATCAGTATGTGAGTAAGCAGGGTATCAGGATAAAGCGCAATGGGCGCAAGTACACTGTCTAATTCAGCGTCAGAATATTGCTGCGTTGACGCAGAAACATGTGCAAGGTTGGCGTTCGACTGGGCGATGACAGGTAGCGCTGAAACACTAGACAGTGCGACAATCACAGATAAGGTTATGTTTTTCATACATTCTCCTTAGCGCATGAGCAACGGCTTTTCGCGCGCTAAATGGTAAGTCTGTATACGTTATAACCAGTCTATGATTAACCCAAGCTGAATAGAAAACGCCCACATTGGTGTGGGCGTTTTTAAATAACTTGTCTATTTGAAAACGTGGGGGTCGAAAGCGTGCCCAAGCTTTTCTGTTTTCGTCTTTAAGTAATGCTTGTTGTCTTTGGTGATACCGTGGTCAATAGGCTTACGTGCAACCACGTCTATACCAAGCGCTTTTAGTGCTGCCAACTTTTTCGGATTGTTTGTCATAAGCTCAACATGCTTCACATTCAGCGTATCTAGCATCAGCTTGCAGATATCGTAACTTCTTAAATCGGCGTCAAATCCAAGATGTTCGTTAGCTTCTACCGTGTCCATACCGCTATCTTGAAGGTTGTAGGCGCGAATTTTATTTAAAAGACCAATACCGCGACCTTCTTGGCGAAGGTATAAAAGCACACCGTGACCATTATCGACGATATTTTGCATGGCTTTTTCTAATTGAAAGCCACAGTCACAACGAGTGCTAAATAAAGAATCGCCTGTTAAGCATTCTGAATGGATACGAATTGGCACTACGTCGTCTTCTTTCCACTCTCCATAAGAAAGGGCAACGTGTTCTTGGCCGCTGGCTTCAACAAAGCCGTGTATTTTAAAATCACCCATGCGAGTGGGTAATTTTGCGGTACTGACATATTCGTATTTAGGCTGTTTGCTACTCATGTTACTTCTACACTTTGGACAGTAGGCAATAAGTGGGGATGACTTCTTTTTTTGCAAGTCTACCATTTTATTATACGCGAGTTGACGCTAGTGCTATCACTTTTTTCGTAAGACGTATATTAAGTGCAGTTATTAAAGTGGCGTAAACTCTCGCAGCGGGGCAGGCTTTGCAACGCTATAGCCTTGGGCAAAATCAACGCCCATTTTGCCAAGTTGTGCCATGGTGCCTTCATTTTCAACGAATTCCCCAACGGTTTGCATACCCATGGCTTTCGCTACATCATTGATTGACGCAACCATAGCCGTATCTACACTGTCGTTCAGCATATCCTTGATAAACATACCGTCAATCTTTACCTGATTAACCGGCAAGCTCTTAAGGTAACTGTACGAAGAGAAGCCGCTACCGAAGTCGTCTAGGGCAAACGAACACCCAAGGCGATTAAAAGTGCGCATAAAGGCAAGGGTGTCCTCCATTTTTATTATCGCTACCGACTCGATCACCTCGAAACAGATCTTGTTGTAAGGAATATTAAAGGTTTCGAAAGCGTTTAAAATGAATAGCGTAAAATCTCTGTCTGCTAATGAATGGCAGTTAAGGTTTATACTGCATCGCCTTAACTCAGCGAGATGTTCAGGGTTTTCAGACAGCCATTTGAACGTATTTGTGACTACCCATTTGTCGACATTTACATTCATTTCAAAGCGCTCTGCCGTGGGTAAAAAATTAGCGGGCTCAACAATTTTTCCGTCTTTTTCCCTTAGGCGCAGTAGCACTTCATAATAGTGCCCATCGCTGGCTTTGCTCAAAGGTCTTAATGACTGGTAATAAAGTTCAAAGCGCCCTTCTTCCAAGGCGTTGTTTATAGAAGAGACCCAGTCCAGCTCACGCTGATAGCGCTGCATGCTCTCATCATCTTTATTATATCTATGCACCTGATTTCTGCCTTGCTCTTTGGCAAAATAACAGGCGGCGTCAGCCATACTTAAATACTGCCCTGAGCTAACGTTACTATCGTCGCACACAACCATGCCAATACTTACGCCTAGGTTGAATATTCGGTTATCCCACATGAACCGATAGGCCTGTACTGCATTGAGAATTTTCACTGCATTGAGATAAACCGCATCAGCATCTAAATCTGAATAGATAACGCCAAACTCATCACCCCCGAGTCTTGCTAGCTGCGCGTTGGGTAGCAGCGTATTTTCAATCAGGCGGGCGACGTCTTTTATGAGTACATCTCCCGCTTTGTGACCGCAGGTGTCGTTAACGACTTTAAATCGGTCTAAATCTAAAAAGAGTAGGCACACAGGTAACGCGCTGTGGTTATGTACTTTTTCCTTGAAGACTGATTCAAATTGCCGTCTGTTGTATACGCCGGTTAGTGAGTCGTGAGTGGCCAAATACTGAAGGCTTAAATCGGATTGCTTTTTTTCCGTGATATCAATAATTGAGCCGTACAGGTAAGTTCCTTCATCGTTCTCGCGGATCTGGCAAGACAATGAAAACCAGAACTCAGTGCCGTCCCGACGTTTTCCCCGTATCTCTTTTCTGGTGACGTGGCCTTGCTGTGATATCTCACCTAACAATACATGTCTGTCTTCTGGTGATGCGTAAAAGGCTTTTGTGCTTGCCCCCTCGCTAAGCATTTCTTCCTCATTCTCATACCCAAACACCTTGCACATCGCAGGGTTAACTGAAATTAGCTTACCGTCCCAGGTTGATGTGTAGTGTCCTTCAGCGGAGTTTCGGAACAAGTCATAAAAGTGATTTAAGCTAGAAATTGTTTCAGCTTGAGAGGAGAGCTTATGTTGATTGAGTACCTGCTCTTTTGTGATGACCGCAAATCCAAAACACAGGAAACCCAAGGTTAAGAAAAACAGCATTCCCATCGCGACATCGACAGTATAAATAAGGTCGCTGAAAAGGTTTTGGGTCACCAAGGCGTAAAACGCAAAGAAAGATAGCCAGGCCAGAATATAAGTGGTGCTGACAACACTACTGCCTTTGTCTTTAAAGATAAGAGCAAGGGTAACGTGATACAAACCCATCGCCGCTGTGAGTATAAGCAGCGTGATTGTGACCATATAAGCATTTACGGTAAAACAGTAAATGGTAGCAGCAATAGGTAGAGCATAATTTAGCAGCCTTAAAACAAAAGGCACACGAGAGAACAGGTGATGAGTCACTTTTCCAATACACAGTAGTAATACGCCGAAGCATACGGCGTAAAAATGCTCGCTGGCGTTAGTCAGGCTAGGCCAAAACGCGAGACCACCCTCTGTAATGAACAATAACGCAATAAGCACCAATGACGACATGGTGAGCCAGAAGCGGGTAGGAATACGCTGATATAAGTAGGAAAAAAGAAAATAGGAAGCAATGAGTGCCATCACACCCGACACAGCACCAAGCAAAGTCAGCATATTAGTGTCATGTTGAGTAAGCAGGTCTCGCTCCCATAGTGACATTGGAAAGTACTTTAGCCCCTCGTCTTTCACTGCGATTAGTAACCGAGCGTCTTGGTATGGTTGAAGGGTGAAAGCAAGCCTGATATTTGGAAGCGGTTGTCTTAACGAATAGTCACCTTTACCGGCTTGATAACGGTACGATTTTATAATTCGCTGGCTGCTGTCTAAAAGATAAATCTGCAAATCATCAACGTTTAGTCGGTCGATATTAAGCACTAAGGGAATGGCACTATAGCCAGAGTGGACAAGCTCTGTTGAATACCACACACGTTCTGTTGAAGAAGCCGTTGCTGTTGGTGTTTTTGTGGAGCTTCCCGTCAATACATCAAAATAGGTTGCGCTATTAGGTGCAATTGATACCCGAGCATAATGGTTGATGATTTCCCTTTCGAAAGACTCATCGATAACAAGCCGCGGGCTGGCAAAGGCGTTTATGCTTAGAACCACCCAACTAATGAGCAAAGCTGCAACGTACTTTGTTAGCTGGGAGATTGGCACTAGCATGATCCTTGAAGCGCTAATTATGTGTTTTCTATAGAATAATACTAGTCTGTCCTAAAAGCCAAACAGAAAGAAAAAGGCACGGTAATACTTACGTGTTTTGAAGATACTGGTAGATCGCATTCGGTGATTGTTGAGTGCCTACCGGTTCCAGCCATATCGCCTCGCAAAGCCACTCAATGCATAGTATGCATTGAAAATTTGTATTGCTGGATTGAGTGGTAACAAGCGCCTGAAAGCGATCAGCTCCCCAATCTGCGTCGGATAGTGAAAAGTGAAAAAGTTCACAAAACTGCTCTGCCCACTGCTGAGTTTTAAGAGGCGTTAAAGGTAATGCAACGCGGATTTCTACGCTTTGTTCGTTAACCACGGCGTGCTGTTGAATGTCTTCTTTGGTGAGATTTTGCATAGAACTTATCAATTCGCTGGTTATTGTAAACCTGCTTGCTTTATAAAGTGTATATAGTACAACACAAAAACAATAGCGTTAATCTAAGCGTATTAAGGACGGGGTATGCTAACACTTCACCATTTAAATAACTCTCGCTCGCAGCGAATTTTGTGGCTTCTTGAGGAGCTAGGCGTAGAGTACAAAATAGAATTCTATCAACGAGACAGTAAAACAAACCTAGCGCCGGATTCATTGCGCGCTGTTCATCCGCTGGGACGCTCTCCGGTGCTTACTACGCCGCACGGTGCTATTGCCGAGTCTGGTGCTATTGTGGAATACCTTGTTCGCCACCACGCTACAGACGCATTTTCTGTACCTCAAGACCCAGAGGCACTTCAACAGTATTGGTTTTGGCTGCATTTCGCTGAAGGTTCGCTAATGCCGCCTCTAGTGGCAAACTTAGTGCTGGAGAAAGCGCGTCAAAAAGGTTCGAAGCCTTTCTTTATTAAGCCAATTACTAACAAACTGATAGACGGTATTTTAAATGCCTATTATGGCCCTAATTTAGCGCAGAGCTTACGCTATGTGGAATCTTACTTATCGAAAAATACTTGGTTTGCGGGTGACGCACCCAGCGGCGCTGATGTTCAAATGATATTTCCGTTAGAGTCGTTGGTAGCCAGCGGGCGTGCGAAAGATTTTACTGCTATTCAGGGTTACGTAAAACGAGTTCATGCCAGAGAAGCCTACAAAGCTGCACTTGAGAAAGGGGGAGAATACGCTTACGCCTAGTGTGTTTATCTCTACTGCGTGCACTTTTACTTTGTGCAAACCCTGCGGCCAGCTGGAAAACAGAGTCTAGTTGGCCTGCAAGCCCTCAGTGCTCTCGATTTATGTAATCATCAATAAGCTGGATAAAAGCCTCACCATAGCGCTCGAGTTTGGTTTGGCCTACGCCGCTTACATCAAGTAAGGTGTTGCGCGTAGTGGGGAGTTTACACGCCATATCCACTAAGGTGGCGTCACTAAATACCACATACGGCGGCACTTCATTTTCTTCGGCCAACACTTTGCGTAAGTGCTTAAGACGGGTGAACAACGTTCGGTCATAGTTAGCAGGCGCTTGTTTTGCTTTTTTCTTGTCGGGCTTAAATTCAAGTCGCGGAACGGCAAGCTGAACCGCTACTTCACCTTTTAGCACAGGCCGAGCGGCCTCGGTTAAGCGCAATGCGGCATGAGCGGTAATATCAACGCGTATAAGGCCTTTATGAACAAGCTGGTTGATAATGTTGTGCCAGTAGCTATCCGACTTATCTTTACCTATGCCGTATGTGGAAAGCTGGTGGTGGCCTGCTTCCTGAAGGCGCCTAAGCTGCTTGCCTCGCAAAACATCAATGACATACTGGCTAGAGGCTTGCTGTGAGAGCCGAAGTACACACGACAGTACTTTTTGTGCAATCACCAAACCGTCGATCATCTTAGGTGGGTCTAGGCAAATGTCGCAGTTGCCACAGGCGCTGTCGCTGAACTGCGAGAAGTAGTTCAGGAGTACTTGTCTACGACAGGTTTGCGCTTCTGAAAAAGCTTCCATAGCCGCAAATTTTTGTAACTCTATTTGGTTGCGCTCGGCTATTTCCCCTTGCTCTATCCACTGTTTTACGCGGGCTGCGTCTTTTTCATCAAACAACAATAAAGCTTCTGACTCCAAGCCGTCTCGCCCCGCTCGGCCGGTTTCCTGATAATAGCTTTCAACACTGCGCGGAACATCGTGGTGAACCACATAACGCACGTTCGATTTGTTGATACCCATGCCAAAGGCAACGGTGGCCACCACAATATCAATTTTGTCGTTAAGAAACTGGCGCTGTACCAGCTCTCGCTCGTCGTTATCCATACCCGCGTGATAGGCCGCACAGCGAAAGCCTTGTCTGAATAATTTAGCGTGCAGGTCGTCGACTTTAGCGCGACTGTTACAGTAAATAATGCCGCTACCTTCTTGCTGTTTTACGTAAGCAACAACTTGATCAAAGGCTTTGTACTTGCTCATTACGCGGTAGCGAATATTGGGTCTGTCGAAGCTGCCTTTATAAACCAGCGGGTCGTTAAGGTTTAGCTGCGTCAGTATGTCTGCTTGGGTGGCCGAATCTGCAGTCGCTGTGAGTCCAATAACAGGAATAGAGGGGAAGCGGGATTTTATTTGCCCCAGAGCGCGATAATCCTGCCTGAAATCGTGCCCCCAATGGGAAACGCAGTGCGCTTCATCAATGGCAAATAAGGCAATGTCGGCGTGCGCAAGCGACTGCTGAAAATAGTACTGCATTAAACGCTCAGGCGACACGTAGAGCAAGTCGAGTTTGCCAGCTTGCAGTGCGTCATTTATGCGTGCTTGTTCGTCTGCTTCTAGCGTTGAATTGAGATAGGCAGCTTTTACGCCCAGCGCTTTAAGCTGTTCTACTTGGTCCTGCATAAGCGATATAAGCGGTGACACAACAATAGCGGTGCCTTGGCGCACTAACGCAGGAATTTGATAGCACAGCGACTTGCCACCACCTGTTGGAAGCAAAACAAGTGCGTCTTTACCTTCACATACTTGGTGAATGACTTCGCCTTGACCGTCGCGAAAAGCATCGTAACCAAATACATCTTTTAAGACGGTTTCTGGTGTTTTTACACGTTGCGTTTCTGGCGCTAATTCTGATGGAGCTATTGCAGTTGTCATGGCGCTGGATTTTACGCGTTTTTGGCGACGTCTTCACGGGGCAATTTAAAAAACTAGACTAAAATTCAGCGATAGTCCTGATCAGAGGGGCAGCAGCTCTTATAATTTATTTTGATTCAACATCATTGGTTGGATGAATTTCCGTCAAACTTACGTTCGGTAGTAATGTTGCTTATAAGCACATTACAAATATCAATTCATCAAGGAAAGCGAGTGGATAACAAAACGACTAATAAAGACGAAGCTAAGGGCAGCGAAACACTAAACCATGAACTAATGATTAAACATGTAATTGCGCTTTTTCGTGATACTATGCCGTTTAACCAGTTGCTGGGCTTGGAATTTGTTACCGAAGGAAAGGGGCTGGATACACAGATCTCCCTGCACCTTGATTGGCAACCAGCGCTAACCGGCAATCCAATGCAAAAAATCCTACACGGCGGTGTAACAGCGACTATGCTAGACACCATCGGTGGTTTAGTTTCAATTGTAGAAACCATCAAACAAACCGCACGTGAACACCTTGCGGACCTTCAAGTTAGATTGCCCACCATGGGCACGGTCGATATGCGCGTTGACTACTTAAGGCCGGGAAGAGGTGAGCGTTTTATTGCAACAGCGATGATTATACGCAAGGGCAGTAAATTAGTGGTTTGCAGAATGGAATTGCACAACGAAAAAGGCGACCATATAGCCTTTGGAACAGGTACATACATGCTGGGGTAGCAGCCACGCCAATTGGTTTGCACCACCCCATCACGCCTGTTTTCAAGCTGTGTAAAGGAAGTGAGCGGTATTAACGGGAGGTGTAGCATGGCAGAGCCATTACCAGACTTAATTGAAGAGATTGTTACCGATAGTATGGGTGACGATCCGGCGACCTTGTTAGCCACCCTTGCGGGGCAGGACGAGGTATACATCGCATCACTGTTAGAATCGTTGCCCGTAGAAAAACGTTTGGCGGTATGGGAAGGCATTCCTCGCGACCGTAAGCTCGACGTATTGGTTGAGATGCGTAGCGACCCTCGTGAAATTCTTATCGACAATACGCCGCACGACGAATGGGCGTCTATTTTTGCTGATATTGACGCAGAAGATTTACTGGAACTACTCGATTCATTGCCAAAACGCCTTGTCGATATGGCCTATGAATCACTTGATTCTAAAGAGCGTAAGTACTTCAGAGAAGCGACACAATTCCCCGATAACCAAATAGGGCACTGGGTTAACCACGAGCAGTTAGTGTTGCCTTCGAACGCGAAAGTGCGCGAAGGGCTACGCTTATTAAGACGTGACATACCTCAGCATTGTGACAGCATTTTTTTGGTGAACCGCTCAGGTCAATTTTCCGCGCTGGTTAAAATTAGCCACCTCTTCAATGCGCAAGATCACGTGTCGCTATTCGACTTGTCGGAAGAAAGTGTGACGACCATTCAAGGGGCTGACGACACTATGAATGCGTCGCTACTTGTTCAACGTTCTGGGCTTGCGTCGCTGCCGGTAGTTGACGAAAACAACAAGCTTCTCGGCCGATTAGATGTAACCTCTGCAAGTGAGTTGGTCAACGAGTTTTACGAACGCCAAGTGATGGCTTCGGCCGGTATGGATGAGGACGAAGATTTATTCTCGCCTGTGGCGAAAAGTGCGAAAAATCGTGCCCTTTGGCTTGGCATTAACTTGCTTACCGCATTTTTAGCTTCGTGGTTTATTGGATTGTTCGAAGGCACCCTTCAACAAGTGGTTGCCCTTGCGGTACTGATGCCGGTAGTGGCAAGTATGGGAGGCATTGCAGGTAGTCAAACGCTAACCCTGATTGTACGCGGCTTGGCGTTGGGGCAGGTCACGCCTGCCAACTTACGGGCGCTGATGGTGAAAGAGCTTAAAGTAGGCGGCGTTAATGGCGTGATTTGGGCCTTAGTAATTGGCGTTGTTGCTTATTTCTGGTTTACCGATGCCATGTTAGGGTTGGTTATCTGTTTGGCCATACTGTTCAACATTGTAGCTGCCGCACTTGCAGGCGTATTTGTGCCTGTAATATTGGACAAGCTGAAAATAGACCCTGCACTGTCGGGGTCGGTCATTTTGACTACCGTAACCGACATTGTAGGCTTTGTAGCATTCTTAGGTTTGGGCACACTGTTTCTGCTGTAGCACCATTCCCGCGAAAAACCTTGTCCTGTTTTTTCATGACGAACGGATCTTAGGCCCCATTGAATGAGCACATTTAGTGGGGCTTTTTCATTTTTTGTTAATTACGTTTCATTAATTATGCCGCTTGTTACACGTCCTTTGCCGCATTGGAAAGCGTTAAGGGTTGTGTATTCACCTAACCTGATAAACAATACGCGCCTTCTTCCCCCGAATTTCGTTGGAGTCAGTCTTGTCTAAGCAAGCCAGTGCCGCTCAAGTCGGCGTTATTTGTGCAATTGCCGCATATAGTATGTGGGGTGTTGCACCTGTTTATTTCAAACAGTTGATGGTATTGCCGGCTGCTGAAATCCTGATGCACAGGGTAATTTGGTCTGTGGTGCTTTTGGTTGGGCTTATAGCCGCGCTAAAGCAGTGGCCCAAAGTGGGCGCCGCCCTTCGCAATAAGCGCGTTATGCAGATTTTATTCGTTGCAGGGTTGTTACTCGGGGCGAATTGGCTCTTGTTTATTTGGGCAATTAATAACGACCATATTCTTGATGCAAGCCTTGGCTATTACATCAACCCTCTTATCAACGTATTTCTAGGTCGACTTTTCTTAGGTGAAAGGTTGCGTAACTTACAGCGTGTAGCCGTTGGGCTTGCCGTTATTGGCGTGGCTATTCTTATTTTCTCTTACGGCCACGTGCCGTGGATTGCTTTGGTGCTTGCGGGAAGTTTTAGCGTGTATGGCTTATTGCGCAAGCAAGTGGCAGTAGACTCGCTACCCGGCCTATTCATTGAAACCTTAATGCTCTCGCCATTCGCTATTATTTACTGGGTCTTCTTTGGCTCTGAGTACAGTAACTTATTTAATAACGACGCCACGCTAAATACCCTTATTTTAGCGGCTGGCATTGTAACTACCGCGCCACTACTTTGTTTTACCGCTGCAGCAAGGCGCATCATGTATTCAACGCTGGGCTTCTTTCAGTACATTGGCCCAACGCTTATGTTCATACTGGCGGTTTACCTGTACGGCGAACCGCTTGAAGAGTCGCGCTTGGTAACCTTCGGCTTTGTGTGGTTAGCGCTTATCTTGTTTAGTGCCGACTCGCTGGTTAATTATCGCAGTCAGCGTAAAGCGCGAAAGCTAGCGGTGGAGTAGGGGCTTTGCGCACAAGTCTTTAATTAAACGTCGGACAGCTAAGCGGCGGTTGATTGAGTGAAAAGCTAAAGCAGTGAAGCTTGCTCTTGCTGAGGAACATCTGGTGGTTCGCACTTCACTTGGTTACGCCCACTATTTTTGGCGGCGTAAAGCTGCTTGTCGGCAAGGCTTAGTAGCTTATCTACGCGCTGAGTGTGCGCGCCACTTACCCCAATACTGCAGGTCACTTTAATGTCGCTTTTAGGCAGTTGAATAATTTCCGCTTCCACCACTTTTCTGAAGTCGTCTAGACGCTCACAGGCTTCTTTTAGTGGTGTTGACGGCATGTATATACAAAACTCTTCGCCACCAAAGCGAGAGATAATTTCGTCCGGAAAATAAAACTCAATAAGGGCCGCCATGGCTTTTAGCACAATGTCACCTGCGTCATGGCCATGGGTATCGTTTATCGATTTGAAAAAGTCTAGGTCAATAAGGGCGAGAGCGTGATCCTCAGACAGGTTTTGGTGTTGTACAGTAACCATGTAGAAGAAGTGGCGCCTGTTAGGCAAACCTGTTAAATAGTCGGTGTTGGCCACACGACGAATTTCTTCAACGCTTTCAATATATTCCACGTTCTGCATCACGCGACACAAGAACTCTTCATGACAGTAGGGCACTCGCAAGAAGTCATTTGCACCACTTTTAATAAAGTGCGCAGACATTAACATGCCTTTGCCTCCAGCAACGCCCATAATTGCCAGCTGCTCTTTCGAAAAGGCTTTTCTTAAACTGGCGACAAAGTGCGTGCCTGTCATATCAGGCAACGTGTTGTCAGTGATAACAAGACGTACGTTTTTGTGTTCAGACAAGCATTGCATAGCGTCTGTAGCCGTTAGGCATTCAAACGCAATAAAATTATGGCGCTGAAGTAATGAAACGGTTTTTGAGCGCAACACCCGATTAGTGCTTACCACGACGACACCAGTAGACTTGTTTTTTTCTAATCGGCTAATAAGACGATTGAGGTAGTCGTAGTTCTGCGAATTTTCTTTGGGAATGTAATCGACAACGTCACGTTCTAGGACTTTATCGCGAATAGCGCTATCTAAACTTTCTGTTGTAGCAATGGTGGGAATGAAAGACTCAACCGTAAAGTCGATGGCTTCGCCTTTTGGTGCATCGGGAAGCGAGTATGCAACAATAGCACACAGAAAGGTTTCCGGCATATTTTGCGAAAACCGTGCTTTGCCTTCTGTCAGCGACGTTGCGCCAACGGGGGTAAGACCAGCCCGGCGTACTAATTTCGCTATAAGTTCAAGGTTGCCTTCACCATTTTCGATGATCAGCACGTGTTGCTGCATACATTTCAACTTAGGTTTAGGCTACCTTGCCTATTAATAATGTTACGCTTTCTCCAGCTTTGCGTAAGCAAGTACCAGCCATTTGCTGCCAAATTCGTCGAAGTTTACTTGAACTCGACCGTGCTCACCACTCCCTTCGTAGTTAAGTACGATCCCTTCGCCAAATTTACGGTGTACAACTCGCTCACCTAAACTAAAGCCCGTTTCTTCAAAACTGGCGTGCGACGTCGCTTGGCTAAAGCGGTTGTGCACGGGCCGCGAAATCGTCGATTTCAGCCTAACCTCTTCAACGCAGTCTGCTGGCATTTCGCGAATAAATCGAGAAGCAGTATGATACTTATCTTGGCCATAGAGTCGACGACTTTCTGCATAAGTAATATACAACTTTTGCATTGCTCTGGTCATACCAACATAGCAAAGTCTGCGTTCCTCTTCCATTCGACCTGGCTCGTCGTTAGTCATTTGGCTAGGGAACATGCCTTCTTCTACACCTGCTAAGAATACCAGTGGAAATTCAAGGCCTTTAGCGGTGTGAATGGTCATCATTTGCACGGCATCCTGGTCTTTATCCGCCTGGGTTTCACCTGCTTCCAGCGACGCATGAGCTAGAAAGGCTGCCAGAGGCGACATTTCTTCGGCTTCTTCAGGCAGGATAAAGGTTTTACATGCAGTAACCAATTCTTCCAAGTTTTCTAGACGTGCTTGGGCCTTTTCTCCGCGCTCTGCTTGGTACATGGCGTACAGACCAGACTGGCGAATAGCTTTATCGGCTTGTTGGTCAAGGGGCTCATCTAACGTGGATTGCTCTAGCTCAGTAATTAGCAACACAAAGCTTTGCATTGCGTTTAGCGCGCGGCCTTTAAAGCCACCTTCATTAATGAGCAACTGACACGCCTGCCACATTGAACAGTTGTGCATTCGCGCGGTGTCGCGCACTTGCGATAAGGTTTTCTCACCAATACCGCGACTTGGGGTGTTTACTACACGCTCGAAAGCTGCATCGTCGTGCGGATGGCTCACCATGCGCATATAGCCAAGGGCGTCTTTAATCTCTTGGCGTTCGAAGAAGCGCAGACCGCCGTATATGCGATACGCCAGCCCTTCGTGCAGCAAGGCTTCTTCCAGTACTCGAGACTGGGCGTTGTTTCGATAAAGAATAGCGGTATCAGTAAGGGCGTTGCCTTGATTAAGCCAATCTTTGATTTTCGAAACAATAAAGCGCGCTTCATCTAGCTCGTTGAAACCCGCATATACAGAAATCAGCTCGCCTTGCGCGTCTTCCGTCCAAAGCTCTTTCCCTAAACGGCCCGTATTGTTGTCGATAACCGTGTTCGCCGCTTTAAGAATGTTTCCTGTAGAGCGGTAATTCTGCTCAAGGCGAATAGTAGTAGGCTCGTTGAAGTCTTTCAGGAAGTGCTGAATATTATCTACGTTCGCGCCGCGCCAGCCGTAAATAGACTGATCGTCGTCGCCAACAATCATAATGTTATTATTACCACCACTACACAGCATACGAAGCCATGCATATTGGATATTGTTGGTATCTTGGAATTCGTCTACCAACACTGCACGGAAACGACGTTGATAGTGGGCTAATACTTCTGGGTTTTTAGCCCATAATTCATGTGCGCGTAGCAACAGTTCAGCAAAATCTACCAAGCCTGAACGGTCACAAGCGTCTTGATATGCCGCATAGACTTCGCGCATGGTCTTTTGAATATGATCGCCGTGGGTTTCAATGTGCTGAGGGCGCAAGCCTTCGTCTTTGTTGCCATTTATGTACCACTGAATTTGACGAGGCGCCCAATGCTTTTCGTCCAGGTTCATGGCCTTCAGAATGCGGCGAATAAGTCGATATTGATCGTCCGAATCAATTATCTGAAAATTCTCAGGCAAGTTGGCTTCTGCATGGTGCGCACGTAGTAAGCGATGCGCAAGCCCGTGGAAGGTACCAATCCACATATTGTGCAGGCTGCGACCCATCAACGACTCTATTCGGCCGCGCATTTCTTTGGCTGCTTTATTGGTAAAGGTTACTGCCAAAATAGAAAAAGGGGCGATGTTTTCGACTTCCATTAACCACGCAATGCGATGCACTAATACGCGGGTTTTACCACTGCCCGCGCCAGCCAAAACTAGGGCGTTAGATAGTGGGGCTGCTACTGCTTCACGCTGTTTGTCGTTTAGCTCGTCTAGCAGTCGAGATACATCCATAGTGTGGTACCTGTTAGTTGATAGTGTTATACATTCAGCAGCGCGCTATTATGCCACCTGCCTGTTAATTTATACAGTCCAGTTTTTCCCAGTGAAGATAAACTTCAACGGCATTATACGTTCGTGTGTAATCATGATTTTAAGTATTATTTAATGAAAGATACGAGCGCTCTGAACGTTCTATTAAATTAATTGAAGCACTCAGTTAGACGCAGCGAGAGAGCAGAATGCTTTAACGATGTATACATGTACGATACGGTTATTAGCTATAACGAATTAATTCGATAAATTGATCGAATTATGCGCTTGGTCGGTATCACATCGGTATTGCATCACATCAAACTCAGGTAAACTTTTACGCGTTCCCTTTTGTCAGCATAGATATGCCCAGCAAGGAACAAGTTTAGATTGCTTACCCAATTTTCTGATAGAACACAGCATTTTTATATAACGGGACATGCTCATGACCGCACTTACAACGCCCATCGATTTTTGGTCTACGCTGAAACAAGAAGCGCAAGTTGTTGCTGAAAAAGAGCCTTTGCTGTCTAGCTATGTGCATGCCAGTGTTCTTGCACATCACAACTTTGAATCGTCGCTTAGCTTTATTCTGTCGAACAAAATGGCAGACGACGTCATGCCTGCGCTCGCCATTCGTGAAGTTTTCGATGAAGCTTACTTACTTGAGCCTGGCATCAGCGAAGCGGCTATTGCTGACATTCTAGCGATTAAGGCGCGGGATGCGGCGGTCAACGATTACCTTACTCCCTTACTTCACTTTAAAGGTTTTCATGCTGTGCAAGTACACCGCATGGCGCATTACCTTTGGGTTCATGGGCGTCATCAGCTTGCTTTATTCTTACAAAGCCGCAACTCTGCAAGCTTTGGTGTAGATATCCACCCTGCTGCGCGTATTGGTAAAGGCGTCATGTTTGACCACGCAACTGGCATTGTAGTGGGCGAAACTGCAGTGGTTGAAGACAACGTATCTATTTTGCAGAGCGTTACATTAGGTGGTACCGGTAATGAGTCGGGCGACCGTCACCCTAAAATTCGCCAAGGCGTGTTAATTGGCGCTGGCGCCAAGATCCTTGGAAATATTGAGATAGGTGAAGGCTCAAAAGTAGGCGCTGGTAGCGTTGTACTTAATAGTGTTCCAGCTCACGTTACTGTGGTGGGTGTTCCAGCTAAAGTGGTTGGGAGACCGGTTTGTCAAAGTCCATGTGAATCCATGCGCCAAAACGTACTAGAAGATAACTCCCACGTATAAAATTGGGGTCAGAGTACATTTTCGTCTTCAGGGGTTTTTGAGCGATTAAATGTACTCTGACCCCGTTATTTGAGGGTTATTGTGTTGCCGCCTTTTTCTTTTGATGCGTAGAGTGCCCGATCGGCGCGCTGAATAAGTGTCTCGAGTGTATCGCTTTGCTGCATGAGAGTGACGCCGAAGCTCGATGATAATGACACTTCTGAAATAACGATTGCGTTTATACCTTCACGTACCTTTTCCACCAAATTAAGGGCGTTTTGCTCGCTGATATTAGGCAGAAGTAGTACAAATTCGTCGCCGCCGAAACGGGCAAAAACATCCGCTTTACGCACAATATCCTTCGTCACCTGACTTAAACGGCGCAATGCGTTGTCGCCGTCTACATGGCCTAATTCGTCGTTAATACGTTTAAACTTATCTAAATCAAACATAACGAAATAAAGCGAGCTTCCAGATTCACGGCTCTGAGCCATTTCTAGTGCGCTGCGCTGGGCCAAATACTCCCGCGTATAAGCTTGGGTTAAGGTATCCACAAAAACACGGTCTTTGAGCAGAGCATTGTCTGCTTGTAACTGAGGAATGGCTATACCAAACAACGCGTTGGCTGCAATAACGTTGAGTGCAAACTGATACACTTTGACGTAATCCATTAAGGCGAATATATGCACCAGCAAAACAATGCATAAGCTGCTTATTGCAAGGCTTATAACATTGCGCTTCGTACTTTCAGTACACGCTATCCACATGTGGGTAATGGCGAGAAAAAAGATAGCAAATGCACTGTCACGAGACTGGGTAAGCTTTGCCAATAACATGACGAATAGTATGAGGGCCAAATTGATTGCCACTTTCTTAAAGTAGCTGTGTAAATCGGATGAAGCGCAGTTAGAAAATGCCAAGAGGTCTATTTTAGAAGCCGCACTTATTTTTACTAACAAGCCAGCAAAAAGAGGTGCAAGCACAACAACACCAGCCATATCCCCTATCCAAAAGGGCAGCATCGCATCTTTAATATCCGCCGCTGACATCTGATTAGTGAGAACAAGTGAACCAATGACTAGTTGCGTAGCAACTAACGACGAAATACAGCCGATGATTAAGAACGAGACGATTAATTGGGGTGTGGTGACGTCGGGCTTTCTCAATAGATGGCCGAGAACACTGGCTCCTGCATAGTAAGGGAGCATATGTGCAACGCCGAATAACACGCCGCCCCACATCATTTCTACGTTACTTAACGGCAGCAAGTAGTTATGACCATTCCAGACGGTAATCGCAATGGCGGCCACCATAATAGGCACTACCGCGCGCCAACCTAAAACTAAGAAGCATGCAAGGGTGTAGCCTGCCGCAGGAAACCAAACACTGGCGTGTTCAGTGTATTCAACAATGCGTCCAATTTGCCATATGGCAATCCAAGACAAGATAATAAATACATCTTGATACAAGCCAGACAGTGGCTTAAACGGCCAAAAAGAACGACCTGTCTCGGCATGTTCATGAACATTCGAGGTTGGCTTATCTACCTTGGACGCTTGTTGCGACCTTGACTTCGAGATAGCAGGTTTTTCCATGAGGACACAAAAACTACGACTTCAGTTTTCAGTGTATAACGAGTGAGCGTTAAAATCTATACGCCTTAAGTGCGGCTCTCTAGACCTTTAAGAATGCGGCTTACTCAAAGGTTAACATCCCGCAAAAGAATGAGTAGTAAAGGTTTGTATTTTCGAGATAAATAGCGCCTAGACAAATTGAATAAGCTCTTCTAATGAATCAAGCTGAACGTGTGGAAGTACTGAAACGGGTTCTAATTTCAACTGCATTGGACGATTACATGCAAACCAAGCCGACTGATAGCCGGCATTAATGGCACCGAACACGTCTTTAATAATATTATCGCCCACATGTAAAATGTGCGCAGGCGTTACCTTTATCAGTGAGGCCGCTTCATCAAACATGTTTTGAGCAGGCTTCATAGGCCGTTTCACACTGGCGTGTAAGATCGCCGTGAAGTAACGGTCTAACCCTACTTTTTGCGCGTTTACATTGCCGTTAGTAATACCAACGAGCGGTAAGTGCTGGCTAAGTTTATCGAGGGTGTGGTGAACATTACTGGCTAATGCAAAATCGCTTCTTGCGTCATAAAAACAATTAAAGCAGCTGTCTACAGCAGCACGTAACGCAGTGTCTTCTGTAGGGACTATTGATAACTGGTTTGCTGGCGTGCCAGATAATGCAGCGCTTAAAACAACGCGACGAAGCTGCCCCATATCAGAAGCCAACCGCGCGTCTTTGGCGATAGCCGCACGTTTAAGCTGTAGCCAATCAAGTGATGTAAGCTTAGCCGCATGTTTGTGATGTTCAGCAATATGCGCTTGAAGGGCTTGCTCTGCGCGTCGAATAATAGGTTCATTGTTGTAAAGGGTGTCATCAAGGTCGAAGGTCATAGCCTCGACGTTATTGATAGACCTGAAAAACTGCATGGGGAAACCTTCTAGTAGCGTTATTTCTTATGTGCGCGAGGGTGAGCCGCGTCATAAACCTTAGCGAGATGCTGAAAATCCAGATGGGTATAAACTTGTGTCGTTGACAAGTTAGCATGACCTAATAGCTCTTGCACCGCACGCAAATCTCCGCTGGATTCTAATACGTGGGTAGCAAAGGAATGGCGCAGTTTGTGAGGGCTTACTTTTTGTGACAGCGACTGTTCGCTTGCCATTTTATCGAGGCGATTAGCGACTTGTCGATTGGATATACGGGTTTTGCGCTTACTCACAAAGACCGCACTTTCGTATGGTGATGCGTAGGCAGGGCGTACCTTTAACCACGCGTTAAGTGCTTTTTGTGCGTGTCGGCCTAACGGAAGTATTCGCTGTTTACTTCCTTTACCCATGACCTTCACCGTACCGTCCTTTAGACAGTCGGCCAAATTAAGCCCAGTCAGTTCGCTTAAGCGCAGTCCACAGCCATAAAGTAGCTCAAACATAGCCACATCACGTAATTGCATACCCTCATCGTCGTCACTGCTTCGGGGGGAGGCATTAAGAAGCTGCTGCATTTCATCCACGCTTAGTTGCTTAGGCAATGGCTTCCCTTGCTTCGGAGCTTGAATACCTTCTACAGGGTTGCTGAATAGTTGCTGATGATCGATAAGATATTGGCAGAAGGTTCTAAGTGCCGATAGGCGCAATGCTATACTGCGCGGGCTGTGCCCTGACATCTTTGCATCAGCCATTACCCGCTTTATGTCGCTTGGCGTTAGTCCCGACCACTCGTAAAGCCCAAGTAACTTTGCAACTTCGGTAAGCTGGCGCTGGTAGTTTTTGATGGTGTGAAGAGATAGCCCACGCTCAACCTGTAGATGTAGCAGAAACTTATCTAGCCATTGCTGGCAAGGCTCGCTTATCAATGCGTCCGTAGACACTACACCTAATATCCCATCATTTCAGGCAAGATGATATTAAGCACTTGCTGAAGCTGTTGAAGTAACAGGGTGTCCATATCTGGAGTGAAGTGGCTGGCGTCACTGCTGCTAATACCTAAAATACCGAGTTCACGGTTGTCACCAAGCAGCATTAGCGCTACAGACTCCGCAGGGCTTTCTCCGAAAAGAAGCTGGCGTTCGTGCTGAGATAATCGACCAAAGAAAAAGTTGGTATTTTTAAAACGTTTTTCAGTAAATAAACGTTGCTGTAGCTCAGGGATCGCGTGCGGACCTTTAAAGCTTTTAATGACCGCCGACGACAATTGTAAACGCTCTTGAAGCACATCTTCCAAAGTAAACTGAACTTCGGCAACACTTTCACAGCGCAGAAGCTGCACGTTTAAATCGGTGTAAACGCGATATATTTTTTCGTTTTGTTTAGCGATGCTCACCAGCTGATTGAGTTTAAAATTAAGCTGCGTAACTTTCTTTCGAAGCTGATCGCTTTGAATTTCTACCAGTGAAATACTGCCTTTCTGCTCGTGGGGAAGCTTAATTTTTTCAAGAAGGTCGGGGTGCTCGGCAAAGAACTCAGGGTTTTGTAACAAGAACGCGCGCACATCGGCACTCGACAATTTCGTTGTGTCGTTAAATGGCTCAATCAATTGCGTAGCGTTAGACTGCCCTGATAATTCGCTCATAGATTTATATGTCCGTCGTACACGTGCTCAGCAGGCCCTGTCATTTTTAACACGTTATCTGGGCCAGGCCAGCGTATACGTAAACTGCCTCCGGGTAAGTCCACCCGCACGTCTTTTCCTAATTTACCCTGAATCTGGCCAATTGCAACCGCTGCACAAGCGCCGCTACCACAGGCCAAGGTCTCACCTGAACCTCGTTCAAATACGCGAAGTTTAATATGTGACTCATTGATTATTTGCATAAAGCCAACGTTTACGCCTTCAGGGAAGCGTTCGTGCTTTTCAACAAGCGGACCAATCTCGGCCACATTAGCAGTATCAACGTCGTCGACTTCCATCACGCAATGTGGGTTACCCATCGATGCCGATCCAATGAATAGCGTGCTTTCGCCGACTCGCAATATGTAGGTGTTTTCTTGCTTATTGGCTTTAAGTGGAATATTCGCAGGTTCGAATTCAGGTTTACCCATGTTCACAGTAACCTGACCATCTTTCTCAAGATACAGCACCATTTTTCCAGCTTTGGTGCTTACGACAATTTTGTTGCGATTAATGAGGCCTTTTTGCTTAACAAAACGTGCGAAGCAGCGCGCGCCATTGCCACACTGTTCTACTTCCGAACCATCCGCATTGAAGATACGATAGTGGAAGTCTTGCTCAGGATCGTAAGGCGGTTCCACCATCAACAGCTGGTCGAAGCCAATGCCGAAGTTTCGGTTAGCCAGTTGCTGAATTTTTTCTTTAGAGAAAAAGACGTTCTGAGTAACGTTATCAATAACCATGAAATCGTTACCCAAACCGTGCATTTTAGAAAATTGAACCTGCATTAAACGCGCATCTATCTTGTTAGTTTGTCTCTAGTTTACGGAAGTTTGTACTCACCTTGCCAGAGATCTTTTTGTTTTTCTCTTTCGCGAACCACAATTGCTTTGTCACCGTCCACCATAATTTCGGCTGGACGACAGCGGCTGTTGTAGTTTGACGCCATAACAAAACCATAGGCACCGGCGCTGCGAACTGCAAGTAAGTCTGTTGGTTCAATGGCTAATTCACGATCTTTTCCTATAAAGTCACCAGTTTCACACACTGGGCCTACTACATCGTAAATACGTGGTGTTGCCGTAGTTTCTTCTTTTACAGGAATAATTTTTTGCCATGCTGAGTAAAGTGCAGGGCGTAACAAATCGTTCATTGCAGCGTCGACAATGGCGAAGCTTTTTTCTTCACCTTCTTTGATGAATTCAACTTCGGTAACTAAAATACCAGCGTTTGCTGCAATAGCGCGGCCTGGCTCAAGAATAAGCTTTAGGTTTTCACGGCCTACCATTTTTTCAGCCATGGCTTGTGCATAGGCTTTAGGATGAGGTGGTTGCTCGTTGTTATAAGTAACACCAAGACCACCGCCCACATCTAAATGTTCAATGATAATGTTGCGTTCAGCTAATTCATCAATAAGCAGAAGCAAGCGCTCCAAGGCGTCTACAAATGGGCCGATTTCTGTGAGCTGCGAGCCGATATGGCAGTCCATACCAACAACATTTAAATGAGGTAGCGATGCGGCCAATTCATAGGTAGCAAGCGCTCGCTCACGAGCAATACCGAATTTATTTGCCTTCAAGCCTGTAGAAATATAAGGGTGAGTTTTGGCATCCACATCCGGGTTTATGCGCAGTGAAATAGGGGCTTTCACGCCCATTTCGCCCGCAACCTGGTTAATTCGATGAAGCTCTGGCTCTGATTCTACGTTGAAACACATGATGCCTTGTTCTAGCGCATAGCGAATTTCATCATGCTTTTTACCAACGCCTGAAAATACTACCTTACTTGCATCGCCACCGGCCTCGATTACGCGAGCGAGTTCACCTGCTGAAACGATATCAAAGCCTGAACCTAATTTGGCTAGAACGCTTAATACACCGATGTTCGAATTCGCTTTTACCGCGTAACACACAAGGTGAGGATGCTCACCAATGGCATCATTAAATGCGTGCCAGTGACGCTCTAATGTTGCACGTGAATAGATGTAAACCGGCGTTCCATGCTGGGCTGCAATATCAGAAACAGCCACTTGTTCAGCATGAAGCTGACCTTGGCTGTAGGCGAAATAATCCACTAGTTCAGCTCTCCAGAAGTAGTTGCGGGTGAAGTGTTATTGGTGTCAGAGTCGGCGCCGGTTTCTGCATTTTCAGAAGACGCTGGTTCAGCAGACGTGTTTTGTGCAGGCGCGTCAGGAATGTAGAGCGCCCCTTTGTAGCCACAGCCACATAATGCTGTGAGTGTTAGCAAGAAAACAACTGACTTTTTAAGCACGAAAAATCCCGCGAAGAATACGACAAATGCCGCTATCATCGCATTGCGGCGTTAAATTGCAAGAGCCAATAATCGTTCTTGTGTTTTATCGCCATATCGAACGTTTTTCCAAAGCGCATCGCACAGGCTTTGCGTATCAGAAAAGTCTTTGTTTTTAAGCCAATCGATAAGAATGTTGGGGTTGTCTGGAAAGGCAATTGCTTCGTTGTCGGGAGCTTCTAGCCACTCTTCAACAATGTCGGTATCAAGTTGAAACAGGGTGTGGCATAAATCCAATTTATTTAATGTAAGCACATTCGATAGTTGCTCAAACTGGCCGTGTAAAGGTTTTATAAGCAGCTTCTTGCCCAGTTGAAGTGCCTCACTCGATAGCTCAAACCCCCCATTGGCGATTACGCCACTGGCGTGCTGTAGGGCTTTTTGAAAGTGCTTCTTAGATGTAGGGTGCCAATGAATATGTCCCACTTCTTTCGCTTCATCGATGTTCGGGTGAAAGCATTCGAAAACCTGATCGCTTAGGGGTTCCAACATTTGTTGAACATCTTCAATATCTTCAAAAGGTAAGTAAACCAGAACGTGACCATTTCCCGAAGACACAATCGGCTTTTCTGCAACGAATGGCGGAATAATCGGTTGATTGAAGTGATACCAGTGCACACCTAGTTGAATCTCTGTTGGCGCAAACACTTTCATTAGCAAGGAATCGAAAATCGTGTTGCCACTTTTAGGGACGTCGTAGGCAAATGCAGCCTGATGGCTAATCGAAATAGATGGTAGACCTTGCTGTTTAGCTGCCCACGCCGTAACGGGCTCAAAGTCATTGACCAGCAAATCGTAGTTGCTGGTATCAAAGGCTTTCACGTCTTTAATGAACTGGCTTACATTTGCATCTTTAACGGTCGCCCATTTATCAACCCGGCCTCCTTTGGTGATAAAGCTCAGGCCAGTAAAGGTTCGGTATTCTCCGAATATTTCCATGTCGAAATACTTCTCAGGGGGACGACCAGTAAACACAAAGTCAACGTTAATGTCATCGCGCTGTGCCAGAGCTGCAGCCATTATTCGCGCACGGGCGATGTGTCCGTTACCGGTGCCTTGCACACCATACAATAATCTCATGCTACCCCAGAATAGAAATGCTCAACGTTGCTATTGTAACGCCTAAAAGTGTCCCTGCGATCACGTCTGACGGGTAATGAACACCCAGTAACACACGTGAAAGACCAATTAACGCGGCCCAGCTGTAAGCTAATACCGCAAACGACGGATAATAATGAGCCACTATGCTCGCCATCAATGTGGCTGCTGCCGTGTGGCCTGAAGGAAGAGAGAATTTATCAGAAGGCGTGACATGTGCTGTTAAATTCATTAGAAAATCGCAAGGGCGAGGGCGCTTGAACATTTTCTTAAGCAGCACATAAATGGGTAATTCCAGCGCATAAGCCATCAGCGCTGTGTAGAGGAAAAGCTCACCGTGTTCAGGCTCAAATGCCCAAAGCAGCGCACCGATAACAAGGTACAGGTAACCATCGCCGGTTTTCGACAGCCAGATAATACTTCTGCAGTCTCTTTTTTGCGTCAGTTTGTACAGGCGATAAAACAAGTCAGTATCGTATTTGGTCAAGGATTTAATCAACATCGCCTTGTCCCCTATCGGTTAATTACTGCACAGGCTAAAGTTCATCTGTGACCAGTGGGTGACGAAAAAAAGAAACTTTTTTGACAGCGAGCTTCGCTTTTACTTTTTCTTTTGTCCTGGCGAACAGATATTGGGAATGGCTGTAAAAGACAGAAAGCTAAGCAAAATATGTGCTCATTTGGGGGAGGGGAGAGCAAGTTTTGATGAGTTTTGAAAAAAGTAGAAAATTCGACGAAAGGCGTTAAATCAAACGTTTGCATTGCCACATTTAATGCTATGCTAGTTTTAGAAGCGTAAGCAGCGCTTTGTTTTCACTTAATTTTAGTCTTCTCAATTTTAGTAAGGCAGAACGATGGAATACAACACATCTGAATTATGCGATTTGTTTGCTGATAGCGTAGACGTGGTAGATCCAATTTTCGCGAGCTTTGGTGGCCGGTATTCTTTCGGTGGTGAAATTACCACAATTAAATGCTTTGAAGACAGAGGCCTTATCGACCGAGTACTTGCTCAGCCCGGCGCTGGAAAAGTACTGCTTATTGATGGCGGTGGTTCTAGCCGTCGTGCACTGTTCGATGCATCCTCTGCTCAAGTTGCAATCGACAACGATTGGGAAGGGGTTGTGATATACGGCAGCGTGCGAGAAGTTGATAGCCTTGCCGAATTAGATATCGGTGTTTTGGCGGTAGCCGCCATTCCAGTAAATGCTGAGTGTGAAAGTATTGGTGAGGTAGACGTGCCCGTTAACTTTGGTGGCGTTACGTTTTTACCAGAAGATCATCTTTATGCTGATAGCACGGGCGTTATTCTCTCTCCTGAACCTCTCGATCTGGACTGAGTGCCATAAATAGCGCGTAATTTTAGGGGCGCACCTGGCGTTTATTAACCGATAAGTTCTGCAAACTCAGTTTAAGCAGGGGCTTTTGGTGCGAGCAATTTACGGGTTATATCCTTGTTATCTAACCGTTTTTTTGGCTATGTTGGCCTTGCCCTCAAAGGCAGAGACGCTTACTGTCGGATGGCTGAATGATAACGTTAACGAACGTTACTTAATCTCTGACATTGAGCAAGAATTTGCCAAAGTAGCGCCTGATATTACGCTCAATGCGGTGGGCGTACATACCGATAAGTATAAGCAGCAAGTTCTCAAATGGCTTAAAACGGGTGAAGGGCCAGACGTACTTTATTGGTATGGCGACGAGCGGCTGCTCGACCTTGTTCGCAGTGGATGGGTGAGCGACATAAGTGACGTTTGGCAAGCACAGCGACTAACAGATGCGTTTAGAGTGTCGGTGTCCTCTCAAGTTAGCCTTAATGGCCGCTTCTACGCTATTCCGGTATCCCATTATCCGTGGTCATTTTTTTATAATGCTGAGCTTTTTGATTCTATGGGACTCGCAGAGCCAAGTACGTGGGACGAATTTCTTCACCTCTGTCAGGCTTTAAAAGAGAAAGGTATTACGCCCATAGCCATTGGGTATGATGCGCCGTGGGTATTAACAAGCTGGTTTGAATTCATTAGTTTACGGCTTTATGGAGAGTCCTTTCACCACGAACTGTTATCAGGCCGTGTCTCATATAAAGATGAGCGAGTCGTGCAGGTTTTTCTTCTGTGGAAAGTACTCATTGATAAGGGCTATTTCATGGATACGGGAGAGAACATGGACTGGTATGATCCCATGCCTTATCTGTACCGAGGCTTGGCAGGCGTTACGTTAATTGGACATTTTCTAAGCTCTCGTATTCCTGAAAGTGCAGAGTCAAAAATTAGGATATTTTCTTTCCCAGAGCTCAGTCCTGGTCAAGAAACCATTGAGCTAGCTCCTTTGGATGTGTTTTTTGTTCGGGCTAGTTCTTCGAAGCAAAAAGCGGCGCGACAATTTTTGTCGTTCATGGCGACACACAAGGCCCAGTCGCGATTTAATCTTCACGCAGGGGGATTTTCTCCTTTGGCGGGAAGTGAGCATTTTCCGAATTACTTTAATGATATGGGCGCTAAGCAGTTAAATACGGCAGAAAGCACAAGTCCATATTTCGATAGGGTCGTGCCTCACGAATTCGCAGAACCTGCCATGACACTGTTGAGAGACTTTATGAAATCAGCAGATGTAGGTAGTACGACAGAGGCTCTTGAAGCGCTAAGGTTGGAAGTGTATCAGCTCGATTAACTGCGAGATGCTAATCGAGCTTAACTTTTGACTAGTGCTCTGCTTCGTCAAACACGCTGTTCAAATACATGGCAATGCGAATTCCGGCCATCTGCAAACGCTTTTTTGCAGTAGGCAGGTGGTTGTATAAGTAGTCATAGCTCATATTGTTAGCGTCATCAGGATAAATGGTATCGCGAATAGCGGTGCTTTCTTCAATCCACACCATGGGGTCGGTGGTGGCCCAACTGCGAATATCCTTAGCCGTAATAGCTTTTGTTAACCAAGACGTCCACTCTGAGTACGACAGGTCGCGCTGATCTAGCATTTGCGAGTCCCACACTCGGTGTAGGTTAGAGTCTTGCCAGAAGAAGCGCACTTTTACGTCGTTACCACCACGATCAGTACCATTGCCGGCATGAAGCGGCTGATGAAGGTCGCCAATAATATGTACAATGAACTGAAGGGCCAGACGCTTTTCTTCAACGGTGGCGGTGTCGCTTTTTAACGTTTCAGTAAACTGCTTTAACGCGGTAACCGCATCACCTTGCTTTGGTGCGCCAACTTCTTCGTAGGTCTTTCCTTCAGGTACAGATACATAGTGCCAAGGGCTTGCGGTTTTCTGCCAAAATTCGCTGGGGTCAGAACGCATTTCGTCAGCGTGAGTTGAGGCTTCAGCCAACGAACCGTGTGGTAATAACTCCATTAGTGCAGCTTGTGAAAGAGGGCTAAGATATTGCTCGGCAATAGCGCCAGTCACTCGGTGACCGGTTTGCCCCCATCCGAAAGCGGGTGATGAAATACACAATGTAAATAGCGTGCTCAGCGCAACTGCGCAAATCCTGTTTGCAAACGCGAACATGGTTAATCCTCAGAATGTTTGGAAGACTGGTAGCCCCATCTTGCGACAAGAGACTGCTCAATACCTAGGTGATCTAGTATGCGCGCCACCACAAAATCTACCAAGTCATCGATAGTTTTAGGATTGTGATAAAAGCCAGGCGCTGCAGGCATAATAGTAGCACCCATTTGCGAAAGCTTGAGCATATTTTCTAGATGAATAGAAGAAAGTGGCATTTCACGAGGCACCAAAATAAGTTGTCCACGCTCTTTTAGAACAACATCAGCTGCGCGCTCAATAAGGTTGTCGCTAGCGCCAATGCTAATGGCCGAGAGGGTGCCTGTTGAACACGGGCAAACCACCATTTTTGCGGGGGCCGCTGAGCCTGAAGCTACTGGTGAAAACCACTCTTCTTTGCCGAAAACCTTGATTTGGTCTGGCTTTGCATTGCAATGCTCGGTAAAAAACGCGGCAGCGTCTTCTGGTCGCCCGGGTATCTTGACGTTCTCTTCGGTGGCAAACACCACTTTGGCAGCGGAAGAGATTAATACATACACTTGGTAATCGGCGTTAACTAGCGATTTCAATAGTGTAAGCGCATAAGGCGCGCCAGATGCGCCTGTGATAGCAAGCGTGACTTGCTTGTCATGTTTCATTGTATAGCCTCTGTAGATGACAAGCGTAATGCGCTTGTCTATCGGGTAACACTTCGTTTTATTCTGTCTATTTACAATTTGGACTTCATTTTTAGGGCGTCGAGTATTCGGCCATGAATGCCTTCAAAACCGCCGTTACTCATTACAAGAATATGATCGCCCGGTTGTGCTACGTTGCAAACGCCTTGAACGATCTTCTCTACATCTCTGAAGCAGTGCGTAGGCGCGTTGCTGTCCGCTACCGAATCGACTAACGACCAGTCCATGCCTTCAGGTTCATAAAGGTAAACCTCATCGGCTTTCTGCCATGAGTTTGCCAGCGTATCTTTGTGCACCCCCATTTTCATCGTGTTAGAGCGCGGCTCTAGCACAGCCAGAATACGGGCATTACCCACTTTTTTGCGCAATCCATCAAGTGTAGTCGCAATTGCAGTAGGGTGGTGTGCAAAGTCGTCATAAAGGGTGATGTTGTTTACTTCACCCTTTACCTCCATGCGACGCTTAACATTCTTAAAAAATGATAAGGCTTCTATGGCAACAGGTAAGGTAACACCTGCATGGTGGGCGGCAGCTATGGCCATTAAAGCATTGTCCACATTGTGTTGACCAACCAAAGCCCAGGTTACCGTTCCAGCTATAACGCCGTTATGTAATACATTGAATTCACTGCCGTCTTTCTTTAACAGTTCTGCATGCCACTCTTTGCCCAACGATTGGCGAGAAGACCAGCAACCTTTCTTAAGCATATCCTCAATTGCGGGCGTATTGTTAGGTGTAAGAATAAGCCCGTTTTCTGGCACCATGCGAACCAAATGGTGGAACTGGGTTTGAATAGCCCCAAGGTCAGCAAAAATATCTGCATGGTCAAACTCAAGGTTGTTAATTACCAAGGTTTTTGGACGATAGTGTACGAACTTAGAACGCTTATCGAAAAATGCGCTGTCGTATTCGTCAGCTTCAATGACAAAAAAGGGGCTTTCACCCACGCGAGCCGATACGCCAAAATTCTCTGGTACGCCGCCAATCAAATAACCAGGGTTAAGACCAGCGTGTTCTAAAATCCACGCGACCATACTGCTAGTAGTCGTTTTACCGTGGGTACCTGATAAACCAATGACCCAACGATCTTTTAGTAAGTTATCAAGCAGCCATTGTGGGCCGCTAGTGTAAGGCAGGTTTCGGTTTAACACGTATTCAACGGCGGGGTTACCGCGCGACATCGCGTTACCAATTACTACCATATCTGGCGCTGGATCAAACTGGCTTTCGCAATAACCTTCGGTCAACTCGATGCCTAATGCTTCAAGCTGGGTGCTCATGGGCGGATAAACGTTTTTATCAGACCCTGTTACTTTGTGGCCGAGTGATTTAGCAATAGCGGCGATGCCGCCCATAAAACTTCCACAAATGCCTAAAATATGTACATGCATAGCGCATTCTCAATGAATTATCATGTTATTGGGGTACTGTATCAGAACCCCGTGGCCTATAGATAATTCAATTTTAATCATTCAATAAATGCCTTAAGCCGTTGTAATACGCTAAACACCTATGAATCTATGATGTGCAAACTGGTATGGTGTGTGTATGACATTTTACGCGCGTGTTCCACTTACCCAAGAACACGGTTACAATCTAACCACAGGTTTAAAACCTGTGTGTGCTTCAGACAAACGCCGGTAAGGAAAGCTGAGCGACTGGTAGCACAACACCCTACACACGAAAAAAAGGCTTACATTCAATGAAACGTTTAAATTCCCAATTGCAACAAGACGGTGCACCGCTTGAGTTAATTTTACTCATTCGTACACTGCTAGCGGGCTGTAAAGAAATCTCTTTCCGCGTGAGTCAAGGCGCACTTGCTGGCGTGCTCGGTTCAACCCTTTCAGAAAACGTACAGGGCGAAACACAGAAAAAGCTCGACGTTATCTCTAACCACATTTTAAAAGACACGCTAAGGGAATCTGGCTACGTAAAAGCCATTTCGTCTGAAGAAGAAGATGACGTTGTACCGTGTAATCCAGACGGTAATTACTTAGTAAGCTTCGATCCGCTAGATGGGTCGTCAAACACTGAAATTAACAGCCTAATTGGTACTATTTTCTCTATTACCCATGCGCCACAGTGGATGAAACCAGACGATCCGTCTGCTTTCTTACAGCCTGGAACGCAGATGGTAGCTGCAGGCTATGTGCTGTATGGCCCGTCTACTATGCTGGCGTTGACGACGGGTCGCGGCACGCATATTTATACGCTTGATAAAACCCACGGTGGTTTCCTGCTTACTCACCCTAATATTCAAGTACCTGAGCAAACGTCAGAGTTTTCGATTAATGCGTCCAACCAGCGTCATTGGGAACCTGCAATGCAGGCATACATTGCCGACCTTCTAGCAGGTAAAGATGGCCCTAGAGGCAAAAACTTTAATATGCGCTGGGTAGCGGCAATGGTGGGTGATATTCATCGTTTGCTTTGTCGCGGTGGCATCTTTATGTATCCATTCGATAACAGGGACCCGTCTAAGCCAGGTAAATTACGCTTGCTTTACGAAGCTAACCCGATGGCATTCTTAATGGAGCAAGCAGGTGGAAAAGCAGAAACAGGCACAGGCCGAATTCTGGAAGTTATGCCTGAAGAAATTCATCAACGTGTACCGTGCATTATCGGCTCTAAAGAAGAAGTTGAGATGTGCTTGAGCTACAACGACAACGCGAAATAGCGAAAAAGCAGCAAAATTTGACGAAAAATAAAGAGATTAGTACGACATGGGTCGTAAAGCGTTTTTATTTTGCTGCTGTCACCGTATACTTAACCCAAAATTTCTTATACATCATTGAAAGGACCAAAGAATGAGCTTAAGTGCTATTTCTGCTGGTAAAAACGTACCAGACGAAGTAAATGTGATCATCGAAATTCCAGCACACGCTGACCCGGTGAAGTACGAAGTAGACAAAGACACAGGTGCACTATTTGTTGACCGTTTCATGGCAACTTGCATGCACTACCCAACTAACTACGGTTACGTGAACAACACGTTGTCTGAAGATGGCGACCCAGTTGACGTTCTAGTAATGACTCCGTTCCCACTACTTGCAGGTTCTGTCATTAAGTGTCGTCCAGTTGGCGTACTAAACATGACTGACGAGTCTGGTAAAGACGCAAAAGTACTAGCGGTACCAGTAGACAAGCTTTCTACTATCTATCGTGACGTTAAAGAAATTGCAGACGTACCTCCGCTTCTTCTTAAGCAAATTGAGCACTTCTTCGAGCACTATAAAGATCTTGAAGAAGGCAAATGGGTGAAGATTGACGGTTGGGCAGACGCTGCCGCTGCAAAAGAAGAAATTACCGCAAGCATCGCGCGTTTCGAAGCAGAATAATTCACGCTGCTTTAAATTGATGATACAAAGGGCTGGTGTAATACCAGCCCTTTTTGTATGTGGCTAAAAAGTGAAGATTGAAAACGACAAGCAAAAGCCGATACAAAAAAGCGAACAAAATACTCAACGATAGAGAGCAGTATGATTCACCATAAATTATCCATGACTTCATTGTTTGCTGTAATAATGATGGTTGTAACTTTCAACGCACTGGCAGATGAAACTCCTACTGAAGTATACTGGGAAGACCTAGTGCCAGAGGGCTTTAATGAGCTCGCGCCACCTTCAGTTCAACACAATGGCGAGATGAGTCAGCTTCAGCCTGACGCACCGGTTGTCGATACCTTTGATGGTAAACGGGTGAAAATCCCGGGTTTTGTTGTGCCGCTAGAAGGTACGGCAGAGCTAACCACTGAGTTCTTACTTGTTCCATATTTCGGAGCCTGTATTCACGTACCACCGCCGCCGTCTAATCAAATTGTTTACGTAAAATTTGAAGAAGGTGTGCGCATAGATAATATTTACGATGCAATTTGGGTAACCGGCGAACTGTCGACTGACGGTTGGAAAGGCGACATTGCGTCTGTAGGTTACCGTTTGAAAGGCGAAGCCGTAGAAGGGTTTTAAGCATAAAACGTTTAAAAAGGATATCAGGTGTTTACAGGATTATCAGCGTTTCCCATTACTCCATTCAAACAAGAAGCTATTGATTACAAAGCATTTAAAGGGCTTGTTGAGAATTTGGCTTCGGCGAATGTAGATTCAATTTGCGCGATAGGCTCTACTGGGCTGTATCCTTATCTAACGCGAGGGGAAAAGTACGACGTAGCCAAGCTCGCCGTCGACCACGCAAATGGCATTCCTGTTATGGCAGGCGTTGGGGCGCTGAGAACCTATGACGTGCTAAAAAACGTTGAAGCTGTGCAGCAAGCAGGTGTTAATGCTGTGCTGTTAGCACCCGTTTCCTATCAAGTGCTTAACGAAGAAGAAGTGTATGGCCTATATGAGGCAGTGAGTCACGAGGTATCTGTGCCTATCTGCGTTTACGAAAATCCTCGCGTGACTAATTTTACCTTCAGCGAAGATTTATACCGCCGCATTGGAAAATTACCGAATATCGGAGCGATTAAAATACCCGGTACTCCGTTTGCCAAAAGCTCAATGGATAATAGTTCGAGCAAGGATATCCCACCCTGTGAAGCAAGCAGTAGCGAAGGCGCTCGTCGATTAGCATCATTACGAGAGATAATGCCTGCAAACATTGCTATAGGCGTGAGTGGTGATAGTTTTGGCGCAGCAGGAATGAGTGAAGGTTGTGACCTTTGGCTCTCTGTTATAGGGGGAATATTCCCGCGAACCGTAATGCGTATTATCGACGCCGCTCAGTCAGGTAATGCTGTTGATGCACAGGCTCAGTCACAAGCGTTAAGCGGAATATGGAGCATGTTTGCGCGCAATGGCGGTGGTTTGCGTGTGGTTGCTGCCGCAGCAGAAATCTTGGGCTATTGTGAAACGCCTAGCTTGCCTGCACCCTTTTTACCTATCGACAAGAAAGAGTACAGCGAGCTAGAGCACATCATCTCGAAGTTATCGTTAAGCTAGCCCTGCGTATAAATCTGTTCAGCGCGGTTAAACAGAAGCCAAGACGTTAAAATGTACTTGTCGTTACTTTTTGGAATTTGGCCGCGATGCGTGTGAGTAAAATAGGCTGGCGCAATCACCATTCTGCCTGCTTTAGGCTTAACCGCACGGTTTTGATAATAAAATTCCGTCTCGCCGCCTTCTTCCACATCGTTTAAGTAGTACATAAACAGCAACACGCGGTGCAGCGCATCGTTATGTTGAAGCTGTGGATAGACTTCTGAATGCCAGTATGGGTAGCCACCATTGCCCGCGGTGTAGCGCTGTGCATTTACATCGCCAACCCGAAACAGGTAATTCACCAAATTAGCCAAATTGGGTTTACCCACTTCATCAAAATTTTCACCTGTTACTTTCACCGGTTCGCCAGTTTTGGGATGGCGTACGGTTAAGCCAATGGGCCCAACAAGCGCAAAATAGTACTTTTCAATGTAGGAGACCAGCTGCTGCCCAGTGTGCTGCATCACTAGTTGAAATAAGTCTTTAAATTCCGGGTTGCGACTTATCGATACATCCATGCTGCGCTTTTTATCTAAGTCGACGCCACCACCGGTGCGGCCTTGAGATAAATTAGGGCTGCTTTCAAAGCGTTCCATGAGTTGTTTGCACAGCTCTGGTGGTAACACATCATCAATAACTTCAATTAAATCGCTCATGGAGACCTCGTACTGCGCTTTATTACTGAGTTGGTACTTCTTTAAAGTGAGATTGTAGTTCTGATTTCACTTTATCCGGGATAGGCGCAGAGCGCTGTGTTTTATAGTCAAAATGTACCATGGTGGTAATGCCTGTTGAGCACAGCTTATCGTCTTGCCATAACTCTTGAAACACGTCGAATGCACTGTTGCCTAGCCGGCTAACGTAAGTTTTAACCGTCACAGGTTTGCCATAAAAAATTTGAGCTAAAAAATCGACTTTGTAGCTGGCTAAAATTAGCGGCCAATTTTGTAAGTCTAGTTCAGGGGTAAACATTCTGAAAATAGGCTCTCTGGCTGCTTCAAACCAAGCGACTAATGCTGTGTTACTTACATGTTGTAAGGCATCTGTTTCACAAAAACGTACGTCGAATGACGTAACTAATGGTACTGAATGGCTCATATTTTTTTAGTAGGGTTCGTTGTTTATTTAGCTTTCACTCTAGCATTATGCCGCGGCTATTTCAGTCATTTATCAAACAGTAATTGATCCGGTTGGAAAACATTTTTAACACCTAACCAAAACATACATATTCAAAAATAAGTTGATTTGCGAAAATTTTTGCGCAAATATTTTCATAAATGAGTTTGAAGAAAAATCACAAGGTGCCTATTTATGATCAGAAGTCCTCAGTTTGGCGCAATACTTTTGCGTGCTAGCGAGCTTATTGCAACTCAAGGCCAAGAGGTATTTGAAGCGCTTAATATTAGTCTGCCTGCAAATCGTATTTCTCTGGTACTGGCGATTCATACTCAAGGGCCTCTTTCGTCAACTGAGCTAGCAAGTCACATTGGTCTTTCACGTCAACTTATTGAAAGTCGGTTGAAGCAAAGTGTTGCAGACGGCTTTTTTGTTTCTGTGCCCGATGAACGAGACTCGCGAAAGCGCGTGTACGATATTGCGCCCAAAGCAAAGGCCGAGGCGGCGCAGATAGTGACGATAATGCAAGAATTTGAAGACGTATATGATGCCCTTTGGGAAGAGATAGAGGTCAATCTTGAAGCCTCTCTCAAAAGCATGGAGCAGGCGCTAAAAAAACAATCGCTTCTTACGCGCTTAAATGAACAATTTCCTTATCACTCCAATTCATAATAAGGAACATTATGATTTATCGAATTATTATATTGCTGTCATTACTCCTTCCGCTAAGCAGCTGCGCACAAAGCCAGGGTTTCAATACGAAAGAAAGCTGGCAAGCCTTTGTTCAAACTGTTGAAGATAACTACGCTTACTTAGATACGGCACCTACCGACTGGGAAGCTTTAAAAGCGTACTACCAACCCCTTGCAATAAACGCGACAACGCAAGAGGAGTTTGTCGACGTATTGCAGGTGGTGAAGCAGTTTTTTATCGACCCGCATTTTAACGTATCACCGCTAAACGAAGCGGACTACAGCGTCACGCCAACGGGGTCTGATATTTGGGTGGAAAAGCAAGGCGATGACTTTGTTATAACACGTATTAAAGCGGGCAGTGCTGCTGCCAATAGCCAGTTAGCCTTAGGTGACGTGATTGTGGGTATTGACGGCGAGTCTACTGAAGCCGCAATACATCGCGTTTTTGGAAACACATTGCTACCGCTTACTGACGCACATAAAACGTGGGCGGTTAATGTGGCTTTAGGTGGGCGTCGCAATCAAGAGAGGCACATTGAAGTGGCGTCTGATTTTGATGATGCCAAACGCGTGCTATTAGCAGCTAGCTACGACGCTATTAATCTACTTCGAACAAAAGCCCCTCTGATAGTTAAGCAGAAAGAGGGAATCGGGTACATCCGCTTTAATAACAATCTAGGTAATTCTGAAACCGTTCGTGCGTTCAAAGAAGCTCTTGAGTCACTTGAATCAACACAGGGGTTAGTGATTGACCTGCGTAATACGCCGAGCGGGGGAAACACTGGTGTAGCTGAGCCTATCTTGGGGCACTTTGTAAATGCCAAAACCGCATATCAAGGTTACAAAATTCAAAATGCGGGAAAACCCTACCAAGAAGCAGAGCTACACTTGGCCTATGTTACCCCTTCATTACCTTATTACAGTAAGCCAGTAGTGGTACTCGTTGGTCATTGGACCGGCAGTATGGGAGAAGGTATGGCTATTGGCTTTGATGCCATTGGTGCAAAGGCGGTAATCGGCACACCCATGGCTGATTTACTTGGCGGGATAAATCAATTTCAACTACCTGAATCGACCATAACTTTAGAGCTGGGTTTTGAACGTCTTTACCATGTGAACGGCTCATATCGAGAGGACTTTGTGCCCCAGGCGGTATCTTGGGACGGGCATACAGCCAGTGACTCAGAATTAAATGCTGCAATAGCTCTGTTAAAAGCAATATAGCTCAATTACATACAAAGCTAGAAAGCACTTTCGTATTTACTTACAATCCGCTTCTAACTTTTTGAGCGAACATACTATGACTGCGATTGGGATTGACTACGGTACATCAAATTCTGAGGTTGTGTATTTTGATGGAACGGCCCATCAGCACATCAAACTCGACCCGTTAGATAAGAAGGGCAATAAAATCCGTTCTTCGGTGTTCATCTATTTTGAAGATGAACTGCCGCCGCCTCCTGATGCCATGGTTGAAGCGAAAGTGGCGCAGTTACAGCGCGTCATCAGTGAGCAAATAGATAAGGCGAAGGACGGCTATTATTCGGCAAAAGATCCAAAAGAACAGGCGATGTATAGCGACCGTATCGACTCGCTGCGCGGTGATTTGCACAACAAGCCTGCATTACAGCGTAAAGCTATTGCGCAATTGATGCATGCCATGTCGCTAGACGAAATCCCTTTGCTGCGGTTGGTAGAGCACGGTAAGTTTGCGTTTGGTGAAGAAGGGTTTAGACGCTTTCTTAAAATGCCTGATAAAGGCCGTCTAATTTATTCACCTAAGAACTTTCTAGGCGCCTCGCTAGACGGTGACCAAAAACAAGCATTCATCGGTATTATTGCTAAGCAGCTGGCCTATTTTAAACAGTGTGCAGAGCAACAGCTAGGCAAGGCTGTTAATAATGCAGTTATTGGCCGTCCTGTTAAGTTTCACGGCACCCGCGGTGAAGAGGGGAACGCGCAAGCCATTCAAATTATGACTGAAGCGGCGACGAAAGCCGGGTTTACAGGGGTTAATTTCCTAGATGAACCTATCGCAGCGGCGTATAAAATTGAGCAAACCCTACCAAGGGATACCACTACGCTGATTGTCGATATTGGTGGGGGGACCACGGATATTTGCTGTATTAAGCTTTCCCCAGAGCGTTCAAATCAGCTTGATCGCAAAGATGATGTTCTGTCGGTAACAGGCAGACGATTAGGCGGTATGGATTGCGATAAAAGCTTGGTGCTTAAGGCTATTGCCCCAGAAATGGGAATGGGCCTTAAGATGATTAACGGGCTTCCTGTTCCTCCTACGTACTTCTCTGACATGTGTGCGGTTGATAACATTCCTGCTCTTACTCGCTTTTTCTCTGACGATTACGGGTTAGATATTTCTCAAACCATGTCTGTGATTAAAGAGCCAGCCCAACTAGAACGCTTGCTTATTGTTCAGGAGAACAAGTTGTCTGCCCGTGTGGTGAACTCGGCTCGATTAGCCAAGGAACTACTGTCGAGTAAGCAGAACATTACCTTGCCGCTGCACTATATCGAAGATGATTTTGACGTGGAGATTTCGCAAGACTCGCTCAAAAAGGCATTAAAACCTTGGCTTGATAAAGTGAAAGCGCTAGTGGTGGAATGCTTGGAAAACAGCAGTGAAAAGCCAGAAGTGGTGATGATCACAGGTGGTATGAGCTTATCGCCAATCGTCGTTGATGCGCTGTATGAAAACCTGCTTACCGGTTTACCGCGATTAGAGAATGACGCCTTCAACTCGGTGTGCGAAGGATTAGCTATTCAAGCGGCGAAGCACGCTTAACCTTTTCTATTCTTTTTTCGATATGAAAAACACTAAGCCTTAGCGTAGTAGCCTTTACTACGCTAAGGCTTTTTTGATCAGTGCTTAAGGATATTGTGTTCTTTTAGATAAATCGCGATGGCCTCAGGCGACTCGAAGGCTTTTAACAGCATTTCTTGTGCGCGTGCTTTCACATCATTGTCTTCTGATGATGACAGTAGGTGATACCATGTTTTCACTAAGGCTAATGGCGGCGTTTGGTTCATTAGTTGTCGCTCCAGCAATTCTTACTGCAAAAATACACAAAAATCATCGTAACGTATGATTTGCCAATACAAGCTCTGACCAGCATGGAAAAACGTGTAAATAAACGTCAACGCGCACTTCTTACAAGTTGCTGTGTAAATTACACAGCAACAAAATAGAAAACGAGTGCGCTTTACGCTAACGGATTTACCTCGTTACCGGCTCAAGCTTGTGTGAGCATGGGTTTCAGGAATCGACCTGTGTGCGAAACTTCTTGTTGTGCCACATGCTCAGGTGTTCCCTCTGCAATAATCTGGCCACCTCCGGATCCACCTTCGGGTCCAAGGTCAACAATCCAGTCTGCGGTTTTAATCACATCTAAGTTATGCTCAATAACCACAACGGTATTACCGTGATCGCGCAGTCTGTGAAGGACGGCTAATAACTGTTTAATATCGTGGAAGTGCAACCCGGTGGTTGGCTCATCCAAGATATAGAGTGTTTGCCCAGTGTCTCTTTTTGACAACTCTTTCGCCAATTTTACGCGCTGCGCTTCACCACCTGATAAGGTAGTGGCTGCTTGGCCTAGTCGAATATATGACAAGCCCACGTCCATGAGCGTCTGCAATTTACGCGAAATAGCCGGGATAGCATCAAAGAACTCACGGGCATCTTCCACCGTCATTTCCAACACTTCGTGGATGTTCTTATCTTTGTATTTTATCTCAAGGGTTTCACGGTTATAGCGTTTGCCCTGACACACGTCACAAGGCACATATACGTCTGGCAAAAAGTGCATTTCCACTTTAATTACGCCGTCACCCTGACACGCCTCACAGCGACCGCCTTTCACGTTAAAGCTAAAGCGGCCAGGTTTGTAACCTCGTGAACGCGACTCTTGTGTGCCGGCGAACATTTCACGAATTGGAGTGAAAATGCCAGCGTAAGTCGCTGGGTTAGAGCGCGGTGTTCTGCCGATAGGGCTTTGGTCAATATCGACCACTTTGTCGAGCTGGTCTAATCCGGTCATCGACTTATGCGGTGCCGGTTCAGACGTGGTCGCCTTGTTCAGCTCGCGCTGCGCAATTTTGTAGAAGGTGTCATTAATCAGCGTTGATTTACCCGAGCCCGATACACCCGTCACACAGGTCATTACACCGGTAGGTATACGTAAATCAACAGACTTCAAGTTGTTGCCGGTAGCGCCTAAAAGCTCTAGCCACTTGTCGTCTTTAACCGGTGTGCGTGTTGCAGGAATATCAATCTTCTCTCTACCAGATAAGTATTTTCCAGTAAGTGAGTGTTCACTGTTCTTAATATCTTCCAGCGAACCTTCGGCAATTATCTCACCGCCATGTACACCCGCCCCCGGGCCAATATCTACAATGTAATCGGCTTCGCGAATGGCATCCTCGTCGTGCTCTACAACTAACACAGTGTTACCCAGGTCACGCAAATGCGTAAGCGTACCAAGTAAGCGCTCGTTATCCCGTTGGTGAAGTCCGATAGAGGGCTCATCCAGCACGTACATAACGCCTACTAAGCCTGCGCCAATTTGACTTGCCAGTCGAATGCGCTGAGCTTCACCGCCCGATAGGGTATCGGCGCTGCGCGACATAGAAAGATAGTTAAGACCTACGTTTACCAAGAAGCGCAAGCGGTCCATGATTTCTTTCAAAATCTTTTCAGCTATCTGAGCACGTTGGCCTTCAAGGTTGAGTGTCTCGAAAAAGCCATACGCGTCGGCAATTGACATGTCAGCAATGGCTGGCAGGTTGGTGTCTTGTATAAATACATTACGTGCTTCAACGCGCAGACGCGTGCCGTTACAGCTACTGCAGTGCTGTTGGCTTAAATATTTTGCTAGCTCTTCTCGCACCGAGTTTGACTCGGTCTCGCGATAGCGACGCTCCATATTAGGGATAATGCCCTCAAATGGATGCTTACGCTCCATCACGTCGCCACGCTCGTTTATGTACTTAAACGACAGCGACTTGCCTTTAGACCCGTAAAGCACAATGTCTTGGTGCTTTTTATCGAGCTCTTCAAATGGCGCGGTAAGGCTAAATTTATAATGGTCTGCTACTGCCTGTAGCATTTGAAAATAGTAATAGCTGCGCTTGTCCCATCCGCGAATAGCGCCGCCAGACAGACTCAATTCGGTATTGCCGACTACGCGTGCTGGGTCAAAAAACTGTCTTGTACCTAGCCCGTCACAAGTTGGGCATGCACCCGCTGGGTTATTAAATGAAAACAGACGAGGTTCAAGTTCACTAATGCTGTAACCACAGTGTGGACAGGCGAAGTTAGCAGAAAATACAATTTCTTCTGCGTCTTTATCGTCCATATCAGCCACAACCGCGTTGCCGCCAGCAAGGCTAAGCGCCGTCTCGAATGATTCAGCCAAACGCAGTGCCATATCGTCGCGCACTTTAAAGCGGTCGACCACAACTTCAATGGTGTGCTTCTTGTGCAAATCGAGAGGTGGCGGATCGGATAGATCACACACTTCACCGTCGATACGCGCGCGAATAAAGCCCTGAGCAGACAGGTTTTGCAGCGTCTTAACGTGCTCGCCTTTTCGCTCTTTAACAATAGGCGCTAGCAGCATTAACTTACTGCCCTCGGGCATTGCTAACACTTTATCGACCATTTGGCTGACCGTTTGTGCATCTAGCGGTACATCGTGGTCTGGACAGCGTGGCGTGCCCACTCGCGCGAACATCAAACGCAGATAGTCGTATATTTCAGTGATGGTACCCACCGTTGAACGGGGGTTATGCGATGTTGATTTCTGCTCAATGGATATTGCTGGTGATAAACCCTCAATATGATCAACATCTGGTTTTTCCATCATAGATAGAAACTGACGAGCATAGGCAGACAAAGACTCAACGTAACGACGCTGGCCTTCTGCATAAAGCGTGTCGAATGCAAGAGACGATTTACCCGAGCCAGAAAGGCCGGTTATCACCACCAGTTTGTCTCGTGGCAGTGTTAAATCGATGTTTTTCAAGTTGTGGGTGCGAGCACCGCGAATTTCGATTTTATCCATTGAAGCCTAAATGAGAGAAAAAGAATCAGTATGCCATAGGTGTCAAGTAAAGTGATATGACATTCAAGTTATACTGTAAGCGGAGTAAGCAGATCACCTCACGGACATAAGCTTACGATTAGCTCTCGCTTATCGACATTGCAAAAGGGTGATTTTATCCCCACTTTTAAACCCCTAGTAAGAAAAAGAGTAGTGCGAGAGGGCTAAATCTACCTCGCGAGCAGAAGAAAATACCAATTGTATTATGCTACACTTCGCGACCTTATTCTTAATGCAGCAGAAACAGGTGTTCTCTGCGCGCTTTTATGTTTTTTTGATTTTATTTATTGAGGGAAACAGACGCTTTGAACGCTTTGGAATTACGCGCTGCGCTTGCACTCGCCTCCGTTTACGTATTACGCATGATGGGGCTGTTCATGGTTATGCCCGTGTTGGCTGTAGCCGCAATGGACTACCCGGATTACTCGCCGCTGTTGGTAGGACTTGCCGTGGGTGGATATGGCCTAACCCAAGCTGCGCTGCAAATTCCTATGGGTATGATGTCTGACAAATGGGGGCGTAAACCCGTTATTTTGCTAGGGCTTGCTGTATTTGCATTAGGAAGCTTTGTAGCAGCAAACGCCGACAGTATGGCCATGATGATTGTTGGGCGTATTCTTCAAGGCGCTGGGGCAATTGCAGGAGCGATAATGGCGCTGGCTACGGATGTAAGCCGGGAAAGTCAGCGAGCCAAAGTGTTAGCTATCATAGGCATAGCCATTGGCTTTTCATTCTATTTAGCCGTTATTTTAGGACCTCTTATTGCGAACAGCTACGGGCTTGCTGGTGTGTTTGGTATTACTGGTATTCTGGCGATTCTTTGCATGCCGCTGGTTAAATGGGTAGTGCCAAACGGTGTGCAGCTGAGCAGTGGCGATACACTGCCACAAAAAGACCAGCTAAAGCGCTTAATCTTTTCTTCTCAGTTATGGCGTTTAAATATCAGCGTGATGATTCTACATATGATGATAACGCTGTTGTTTGTTCAACTGCCCGTAACGCTACTGAATTTTGATATGACGCTAGATAGTCACTGGACGGTTTACTTACCCGTTTTAGGCGCGTCAATTGTAGGTCTAATTATCATGATGGGGGCAGCAAGAGGCCGTACGCCTAAATCGCTCCTTGTAACCGGCGTTGTATTAATGGGCGGCGCGTTTTTGGCGCTGAGTTTAGAGGACCATAGCTGGTGGTGGGTTACCGCTGCCGTGGTGCTTTTCTTTACTGGCTTTAATTATTTGGAAGCGAATTTCCCTGCATTGGTGTCGAGCATTGCGCCTGCGGGACAAAAAGGAACGGCCATGGGCCTCTACGCCAGTTTTCAATTTTTTGGTGCATTTTTGGGCGGTGTAATTTCAGGTTTCGTCACCGATATTTGGTCGCAAGAGTTAGCTTATGGCATTGGTGCTGCTAGCACTCTGCTTTGGCTTTTTATTATTCTTGGTGTTAAAGAAGTGAGCCGGGTTAAGCGTGTGATGATGAATGGAGATTTTGATAGTTCAAATGTTTCCAGCATTGAAGCCGAGCTGCTGTTAGTGCCTGGTGTGTTGGAAGTGACATTAAACAGCCAAAATAACGCGGTATACCTGAAAGTTGATCGTGATTTTGATGCGGTAAAAGCGCGAGACGTGTTGTCTGCATAGTTGCTCATCGCATTGCAACCATGAAGGGCTAGCACTACACCATTTTGAAAAGGAAGCGAACACCATGATTGACCTAAGCAGCTACAAAGCCATTATTTTTGATATGGATGGCACCTTGGTCGATTCAATGGGCGCGCATATTGATGCGTGGCAGCTTACGTGCGATGCGTTTGGTTATCCCTTCGACCGAGACTACCAATACAGTTTAGGTGGTGTTCCTACCTTTGAAACCGTACATCTTATGAATGCAAAGTATGGAAAAAGCCACGATCCAGCAGAGGTTGCTCTATATAAAAAACAGGCGTTTGAAGGGCTAGACCATTTGCCAAGGCTTATCCCAGATACCCTGGACGTGTTTAACCATTATAAGGGAAGCATGCCCATTGCAGTGGGGACAGGCTCAGATAGGCAGCACGCTCAAATGGTGTTAAATGAACACGGCCTTCTAGCCCAACTATCTGCGCTGGTTACAGCCGATGACGTCACTCAAGGTAAACCTCACCCTGAAACCTTTGTGCGTGCGGCAGAATTAATGGGTGTAGCACCACAGCATTGTGTGGTGTTTGAAGATACCGACATGGGACGAAAAGCGGCGGTTGACGGTGGCATGGCGTGCTTTATGGTCGACAATACGCGGCTTATCTACTGAATCTTACCCTGATTGAAAGTTCGAGCTTAGGGCTTACGCTCACTCAATCGCGTTCACTTTATAGTTTCTTAGGCTTATACCGCCTCTAGTTCGCTTAGCGCATTTCCGCAGTTGTGTAACAGTGAAGACTTTATACGTTTGGTGGCATCATCAATGGCGGTTTTCATTGCATCGATAGCAATCTGACTGCTCTCTTTTTCACTGACACTGGCGTTCACACTCATGCTTTGCCCTCTGAAGGTGGTGGCGGGTGAATACTCATCGGCATAGTCAGGTTTGTACTTAACATTAAGCACCACGGTGGCAACCATATTACTTCCTAAGCTTTTTATAAACGCGCGGTTTAGTACTACTTTCACGCTGTTGGCTGCTTCAATATCTGGGCTGACATTCATCGCTTCTAAGCTTTGCTGTAGCAGTGAATAGAGCGTGTCTTCTGTTACATTACTGCTTCCAACGAGCAAGTCTTTACTCGACCGTATGTCGATTAGTTCTGCCAAGTTAATTGGACAAGCTTTCGCTTTAGACATGGTTAGCTGATAGTCTTTTCTCTGCGACGCAGGAATTAATGATGAGTCAAGCTCGGGTGGCGTAGACTCGCAGGCAATAAGTAAGGGTAGGGCACAACAGGCAACAATAAGTCGAGCTGGTGATGTAGCGTAAGACATGGAAAATGTTCTACTTTTCATTAAATTATTTTTGTTTTATGCAGATAAATTATGCAAGTAATATTGTCTTTAGTATAAGAAAGTTTGTATCGCTAAGAAACAGAACAACTGTTGCAAACTGTTACAGCTTGTTTAGCATAGGTGTGGGACTGTTGATTTTGCTGAGCGAGTTTTTGATCAGCGACACAACCATTACACCTATGTAACCTGAATAAAAATTTCGCCATAACCATTCAACACGGACAGTTCTTTAATGATGAGCTTAAAAAACGCGGTAATTAGTGTAGTTGCAAGTGTGTCACTTATTGGGTGCGCAATTAACGTGTCCCCTTCGGCCTTCTTTTATCAAGACACTCAGCAAAAGCCCCTTGATACTACGAAGCTACACGCGGCAATTCAAAAAGACAAAACCTCGGCGGGCATAACCCGTGTTGAAGTTAAAAATGACGCTGGGTTAACTTTGAGAGGCGTTGCTGTTTCTTACCCTGACCCTATTGTTAACATTGTTTTCTTTGCAGACAATCGTATGCCTGTAAGCGAAAACAACAGCGTTATTCATAGACTGGGTAAGTTGCCCGCTAATATATTGTGGCTCGATTATCAGGGAGTAGGAGCCAGTGATAAAGCGAAGGACTTAAGTATTAACGCTATTAAACAAGATGCGTTAACCCAGTTTGACTATGTAGCAAGTGCGTTTGACGCCTCAATTCCCACTATCGTTCACGGCCGAGGTATAGGCAGCTATTTCGCAAGCTATGTTGCTGCAAATAGAAAGATAGACGCTTTAGTATTAGACGGCGCTTTCAATAATATCTCTGATTTAATTGCCAACATGGTGCCAGGCTTCTCTAATTCATTCACAAACATGAAGCTTCACGATGAAGTTCATAGTATGCAAATAGCCCCAATCTTGCGTCACTATGAGGGACCGCTATGGCTGGTGGTGGGTGAGGAAGACAAAATAACGCCTTACCCGATTAGTCAGCAGCTATTAGAAGATGCATCAAGTAGCGAAAAGTATATTTCGGTCATTCCTGGTGCGACGCACAACGCAACGCTAAAAAGTGACTATGCCATACAAGAGTACAAGCAGTTTTTAGCAAGATTCACTCAGTAATAGAAACCTTACTCGTTGTGGATAAGTAGTGGAAAACCTTGTTGGTAAGTCTGTTAATAGCCATATAGAACAACAGATCACGATCTTTTCACCACTTTCTGGTCGGATCACGAAATGTCAGTTAAATCAAGCGCTGTAGAGCAACTGTGCTCGATCTTAATCTTTTTTGATCGTAAAGCTGTGCAGGATCAGGCAATTTTGCTCTTTGGGGATAAAAGTTCGAGGCAAAACGATCAAGCGGGTATTTTTGTCAATAGTTTCGTGTCATGAAATTTTTAGAACACAGTTGCTCAACTATACATCGAATTACGATTAATCATCCATCAAACTGGCTTGTAAGTGATTAAATAAAATACCCGCCATAGGCGGGTACTTTTTTTGGTCTATTAATTTTTGAAAGGAAAACGAACAGCTAAACCCTAACCATTGAATCTCGTTTTACTACTGTAGGAGTATATTTAAAGGTAAGCCCATCTTCTGGTTTGCTTCCCGATGCATACTTCAATGCAAGTTCCGCCGCTTTTGCCGCCATCATTTCTACTGGATAACGCAGAGTCGTTAATTTAGGACGACAGTACTTTGCTAACAGCACATCATCGTATCCCATCACAGAAACTTGTTCTGGAACTGAAATACCATGATCCTGCAGCATGGTCATAGCACCAGATGCCATAGCATCGTTATAAGCCAAAACAGCAGTGAATTTTGCACCAGTAGCAAGCAAGTTTTGCATTGCCAGTTCACCACCTTCCTGATCGGGCGTAGCATACTCAATCATGCTTTCAGGCAAGCTTAAATTCGCATTGTTAACTGCGTTTCTAATCCCTTCGAGGCGATGATTAGGATCGTCTATGCGATACTGACTGCTTATCACCGCGACATGTTCATGGCCTTGGTTGATGGCATATTCCGCCATAAGGCGACCACCGGTAACGTTATCAAGCCACACACAACGATTTGCTATTTCTGGTATATAGCGGTTAATTAATACAAAGCCTGGAACTTGGTTTGCAAAACCGATCAGGGTCTCGTCATCAAGTGCTTTGCTGTGCACTACCATGGCTTCTACTCGATGCTCTAGCAGTGTTTCAATAGCGCGAAGTTCAGTCTCTTTTTCAATAGAGCCGGCACTTAATAAAATTTGAACGTTATTTTTGCGAGTAATGGACTCCACACCGTGGGCTAACATAGCGAAAAATGGGTCGTGGAGCTCAGCAATGACAACGCCTAAAGATGCGCTACGTTTGGTTACAAGTGCCCGCGCATTAGCGTTGGGACGATAACCCATTTCTTCCATGATTTTTTTGACACGCTTGCGAGTATCATTGCCCACTTTAGGACCATTATTAATAACTCTTGATACGGTCGCTAATGAAACGCCAGCGGCTTGGGCGATATCTTTTATTGTTGCCATTTTCTTTCAAACTTCGTTTTATTGCGTGGAGTGTCGATTGACCTGATTGCCATAGCGTACATTATATTTACAAAAAAAGATAAAATTCTAACGCTTAGCTTGTGGTGTCTTTTACGGGGCTGAGATGCATTAGAGAGATGAAGAGCGTTAGATTACCTAAGTGGTTTTACCTTCTATGATTGTTAATCAAACCGCTGTAAAAAAGAATGGAAAACGTATAACCTCCTAGGCATTCTGAAAGATTGCATTATTCATTAATGTATAAAAAATGTGTGGTAGGTTGGAACGCGTCAGTTTACTAAGCACGTCTTAAGGTAAAAATTTTGTTATGAAAATAAATGTATCTGCATTTGGTGAAGTTGAAGGCGAAGTCATAAACGCCTTTACGTTAACTAACGACAACGGCATGTCAGTTACCTTGCTTAACTACGGTGGAATTATTAAAGAAATTCACTTCCCGAATGCAGAAGGTGAATCGGTAAGTTGTGTCCAAACTTTCGAGACTCTACAAGACTATATAGATGACCCGAGCTATCGCGGTGCGATCGTAGGACGCTACGCAAACCGAATTGGACATGGCTCGTTTGCGTTAAATGGAACAGAGTACACCTTAGATAAAAATGGCGGTGAACATAATCTACACGGCGGCCTAGCTGGATTTCATAAGAAGGTTTGGGCGGCAAGCGTCCAAGAGACGACAGACAGTGTGGCTGTAACATTTACCTTAACTAGTCCTGATGGGGAAGGTGGCTTTCCCGGAACTGTTAATGTAGAGGCATGCTATTCCCTTGATCAAAACAACGAGTTATCTCTTGTGATCACCGCAAACACAGACAAAGAAACCCCGCTTAGTTTCACGCAGCATGCTTACTTCACGTTGAGCAACGACCCGCAAGTGGGTAATACATTGCTACATATAGATGCTGACAAAGTAACGGACGCAGATAGCACCTTGCTGCCAACTGGAAAACTGGTCGAAGTTGCCAATACTCCCTTTGATTTCACGAAACCTACAGCAATAAAAGAAAGGGCAGAGCAATCTAATTCCCATCCATTATTTGATAGGGTGGGAGGCTACGACCACAACTATGTACTCCGTGATACGCCTGAGCATACCCCACAAGCAACCGTAAAAGCACTTGATACAGGTATTGCTATGTCGTTATTTACTAACTTGCCGGGTTTGCAGTTTTATACTGGCGGGTTGAAAACCGACGATCAGCTTGGTGCCTTGTGCTTAGAACCACAGCATTTCCCGGATGCACCCAATAAGCCCGAGTTTCCAAACTGTTTCGTAAAACCCGGGGAAACCTTCAAAGCAAGTATGCGATACAAGTTCAGCGCATAGAAATCGTTATGTAGTGACAAAAGAAAATTATTTGTTATCAATTTAACAATTAATTTTCTTTGTTACGCAATTGATAAACGTAGAAGCTTGCTATATCATTATCAGGGTAAACGTTTAACCCTATTTAATGTTGCGCATTAGAGCGTAGCAGGCTAATTCAGAGAGAGTGATTATGGGAACCCCTTTCGACCCTACCAACGATCCACATCGCCGTTACAACCCTTTGTTGGGTGAGTGGGTGTTAGTGTCGCCTCACAGAGCGAAGCGCCCTTGGCAGGGAGCCTCAGAAGAGCCAAACAACGAACAAAAGCCATCTTACGACTCTACGTGTTATTTATGTCCAACAAACACCCGCGTGAATGGTGAAGTTAACCCTGATTACAAAGGTACGTTTGTTTTTCAAAACGATTTTGCTGCCCTTAAGCAAGATACAGAACAAGCCAGTGAGAAAAAGGGGCTGTTTCAGTTCGAAACTGAGCAAGGCTGCAGTCGTGTTATTTGTTTTTCCCCTGATCACAGCAAAACATTACCTGAGCTTTCCGATGAAGAACGCGTAGACGTAGTCAACACGTGGAAAGCACAAACCGCTGAACTTGGTGAAACCTATCGCTGGGTACAAGTTTTTGAAAACAAAGGCTCAATGATGGGGTGTTCAAATCCTCACCCTCATGGTCAAGTATGGGCGCAGCAGCATGTGCCTACCGACCCAGCGAAAAAAGTCGTGCAGCTACAGCAATACTTTGGTGATAACGGCACGCCTATGCTGTTGGACTATGCCGAACAAGAAGTAGCGAAGCAAGAGCGAGTCGTGTGTCAAAATGATGATTGGGTTGTAGTTGTACCATACTGGGCCGCTTGGCCTTTTGAGACGCTACTGTTACCGAGATTTGACGTGCAATCTATGCACATGCTCTCGGATTCTCAGTCGCTATCTCTTGCTAAGATCATTGGCGAAATTACAGCGAAGTACGACAACTTATTTGAAACGTCTTTCCCATACTCTATGGGATGGCACAGTGCCCCATTTGATAGTGAAGCGCACCCTGAATGGACGCTACATGCGCATTTCTTCCCACCACTTCTGCGCTCAGCAAGTGTACGCAAGTTTATGGTTGGGTACGAAATGATGGCAGAGGCACAGCGAGATTTGACCCCTGAACAAGCGGCAGACAGATTAAAAGCACTATCCACAGTGCACTATAAGAAACGTGAGAATGCGAATGGATAATCAAGTACTTTCTTCTAATTTTGAAACGCACTACGGCGAGGCGCCAGCGTTAATCGCACATGCGCCGGGTCGAGTGAACATTATTGGTGAGCACACCGATTATAACGAAGGGTTCGTATTTCCGGCTGCAATCAACTTTGGAACGTGGGTTGCGGCAACAAAGCGCGCAGATAATGACATCGTGGTTACCGCGATGGATTACGAAAATCAGCAAAACCAGTTTTCGTTGTCAGACATTAACTATGACGAAGAACAAGGGTGGGCAAACTATGTTCGCGGCGTAGTGAAAGTACTTAAAGAGGCCATGCCAGATTTTGGCGGCGCTAACTTATTGGTTACGGGCAATGTGCCACAAGGTGCTGGGTTAAGCTCTTCGGCATCTTTTGAAGTGGCTATACTAAAAGCGTTAAGCGCGCTGTATGAGTTGCCCCTCGATGGCGTACAGGCTGCACTGCTAGGCCAGAAAGCCGAGAATACGTTCGTAGGCTGCTCATGCGGAATTATGGATCAGTTAATCTCTGCTATGGGTAATGAAGGCATGGCAATGCTGCTTGATTGCCAGTCGCTAGCCATTGAGCATTCACCACTACCAGACTCGCATCAAATCGTTATCATCAATTCGAATGTTAAACGTGGTTTGGTTGACAGTGAATACAACTTGCGTCGTCAGCAGTGTGAACAAGGCGCGTCGTTATTGGGTGTGTCATCGTTACGCGAAGCAACTATGGAAATGCTAGAAGGCGCTAAAGCACATATGCCAGAGGTGGTTTATCGCCGCGCGAAGCATATTGTTACCGAAAACGCTAGAACACTGGCAGCAAGCCAAGCCTTAAAAGCTGGCGACATCGAAACGGTGAGTGAAGCCATGGCGCAATCTCACATCTCCATGCGTGATGACTTTGAAATTACCGTTCGCCCAATCGACTACTTGGTTGAGATCATTGGTGAAGTGCTGGGTAAATCGGGTGGTGTTCGCATGACTGGCGGTGGATTCGGCGGCTGCGTAGTGGCCCTTGTACCTACCGACAAAGTTGAAGCGGTGAAGCAAGTCGTGGCCGACAAGTACTCTGATGAAACAGGATACAGTGCTGACATTTATGTGTGTACGGCTACACAGGGCGCGTTTGCCTAATTATCGATTTAAATACAGCATTAATGCACAAACCTCTCCCCTTTCTAAACAATCCTATTCTTTAGAATTGTTTGTGTCCCTTAAGCCGCATCCATTGGTTGCGGCTTTTTTTTTACAAAAAGTGCACATTTCTAGTTAAAAAAAGTAAACAAAGTGTGATACTAATACTACCCGCAATAACGCGATAAGTTTAACGGTGAGTTTTTCACCCATTTATGATTTATTGTGCTTTGCGAAACGCGTTTTAATAACGTGACACTGGTGTGGCAACAACCAATATAATAATAAAAACAATTTTTCACCTGTGTACCCTGCATAACAATCGCCGCACCCAAAATAAGAACTTTGGGAAAAACTATGAAATTAGCATCAATAGATATCACGTTGTTCGTGGTATACGTCGTCGCGCTTGTCGGAATTGCGTGGTGGGTTTCTCGCGAAAAGCAGGGTCATCAAAAAGATACAAATGATTACTTTCTAGCGGGCTCAAGCTTGCCATGGTGGGCAATTGGCGCATCACTCATCGCTGCCAATATCTCTGCCGAACAAATCATCGGCATGTCGGGGTCAGGTTACCAGTTGGGGCTTGCCATTGCGTCTTATGAGTGGATGGCCGCCATTACGCTGCTTATTGTCGGCAAGTTCTTCTTACCTATCTTTCTTAAGCATAAAATTTACACCATGCCTCAATTTCTTGAGCAGCGATATGATCATCGCGTTCGCAAGGTAATGGCAATATTCTGGCTAGGTGTTTATGTTTTTGTAAACCTAACTGCTGTGCTGTGGTTAGGTGCATTGGCCATCAATACCATCGCGGGTGTTGATATGGTTTACGGCATGATGTTCTTAGGCCTTTTCTCGTTAACCTATTCACTTTACGGCGGCTTGAAAGCGGTAGCACTCACCGACATTATTCAAGTCGTGTTGTTGGTTATTGGTGGCTTGTTCCTGTCGTATACGGCGTTAAACCTAATCAGCGACGGCAATGGTGCCATCCAAGGTTTTGTTGACCTTACTAACAAGCTCCCTGAGAAATTCGACATGATATTGTCAGAAGACAACCCGCACTATATGGACTTGCCGGGCATTTCTGTATTGATTGGCGGTATGTGGATCATGAACCTATCGTATTGGGGCTTTAACCAGTACATCATTCAGCGCACGTTGGCGGCAAAGAGCGTTCAAGAAGCGCAAAAAGGTATTGCGTTTGCGGCTTTCCTAAAACTGCTAATGCCGCTAATTGTGGTATTGCCAGGGATTGCAGCAGTGCTAATTGTGCCAGACTTAGCTAAACCGGACCAAGCATACCCAAGCCTAATGACGCTGATGCCTGTTGGCCTTAAAGGTATTATCTTCGCAGCCTTGGTGGCGGCGATTGTGTCCTCGCTAGCGTCGATGACAAATAGCGTTTCTACTATTTTTACCATGGACCTTTATAAAGATAAGCGTCCAAACGAGTCGCAGCAGCATTATGTGAAAGTGGGTCGTATCGTTAGCTTGGTCGCGCTAATCATTGCTATGGTGGTGGCCAAGCCGCTGTTGGGTAATTTCGATCAAGCATTCCAGTATATCCAGGAATTCACGGGCTTCTTTACACCAGGTATCTGCGCATTGTTCGTTTTAGGTATGTTCTGGAAGAAAACCACAGCAAACGGTGGTCTATTGGCCGCATTAGGCTCATTTGTTTTAAGCATTGTATTTAGACAATTCTGGCCTGAACTGCCGTTTATTGACCGTGTTGGTCTTGTGTTCCTGCTTTGTGTCGCTTTAGCTGTGGTTGTTTCTCTGCTAGAGAAAAAAGGTGTCAGTGAAAACGCTGTCGACCTAAACGAAGTGCAGTTCAAAACCACAAGCGGATTTAATGTAGCATCTATCGCTGTAGTTATCCTTACAGCAGCGTTTTACATTACGTGGTGGTAGCAGACAAGGAAGGGCGTTTTTAATCGCAACGCCCTTGCTAAAATTAGCTAAAAACAACGCGAAAGTTCAGAAGACGCTGACAATAAATTTTGTTAAGTTCTAGAACGTGTTGCAGTTAGTAACGTAAACCTGTGGTGAAAAACTTCAATTTTCCCTCATAAAATGCGGTATACTAACCGGCTAATATTCGATGAACTTTCGCGCTTGCTGATGTCTTACTAAGAAGAGTTATACAGCAAGCCACTAAAAACGTTACAGGAGACATCAATGGCAACGAAAGGCGTTAATAAGGTTATTCTTGTTGGAAACCTTGGCAATGATCCTGAAGTTAGATACATGCCTAACGGAAACGCCGTTGCGAACTTAAGCCTAGCAACTAGCGAAAGCTGGAAAGACCAACAGGGTCAGGTTCAAGAGCGCACTGAGTGGCACCGCCTTACAATGTACCGTCGCTTAGCAGAAATTGCCGGAGAGTACCTGAAAAAGGGCTCGCAAATTTATGTTGAAGGTAAATTGCAAACACGTAAGTGGCAAGATCAGCAAGGCCAAGATAAATACACCACTGAAATTATCGTAGACCAAATGCAAATGCTTGGCGGTCGCGGCGGTGAAGGCGGTGGTGGTAACGGTGGTTACCAACGTCCTCAGAACAACCAAGGTGGTTACAACCAGGCGCCTGCACAAGGCGGTTATAACCAAGCGCCACAGCAAGGTGGTGGTCAGCAGGGCGGCTACAACTCAAACCAAGGTGGCGGCTACAATCAAGCGCCTCAAGGTGGCAATCAAGGTCAGCCAAAGAACCCACCAATGGCTGAGCCAGATTTTGACTTCGACGATGACATTCCGTTCTAAGCAAAAACAGTTCATGTGTTGAAAATATTCTAAGAGCCGCTTTAATAGCGGCTCTTTTTTTGAGCTAAGTTCGCCCAATTATGAGATTGGTGCCCGCCTTTCTTCCCCCGATTACCTTAAAATAATTTCATCATATTCCCATTGTTGTTTTCCCATAAACGCGATGAGTGAGCTTTAAGAATTACGTGTAAAAGGTTGGGTTTTTGCAGTGTCAGTAGTAGTAACCTTGGTGGCTTTTGTTTTGTTGTGTCTTAAAAGCAGCGTGCTGTTTGCGCAAACAGACGGCGAATGTGAAGGGGAAAGCTGCGTCTCCAAAAAGCCTACAGTAGTATGGTTGCGACCACCCGAGCTTGGAATTGAAGGCAGTGGTGTCAGTATCACTTCAGGGCCGATCTATGACGTCATGGCGTACCTCTCTACACACCTGCATAACTACGACCACCAATTTGAAGCTTATCCGGTTAAACGCGCATGGTCGTTGGTACAGCATCAACAATCCGCACAAAAAGTGTATTGTTTTTATGGCGCCGCTTACCAAGAAGAACGCGCTGAGTGGGGATATTACTCTCAGCCAACCTCTATAAACTTACCGCTACTCATTGTTGCAAGAAAAGCGCTTCAGCCTTCACTGAAAAATGAATTAGATACCGCGCAGTCTCAGCCAACACAGGGATATTTTGAGTCCATTTCTTTACGTGCTCTGCTTCAGCAAAATTTGAGAACGGTACTCTACAACGATGTGAATAACGTATACGCCGATACTGTTGAGCAATGGGCTACAAAAAACAATGTGGTTCGTTTAAATGGGTTAAGCAAAGACTTAGGCATGCATACCATTGCCCTTCTGGAAAGTGGAAGAATAGACTTTGGCTATGTAGGGCACCGCGAGCTTTCAGCATTACCAGAAGAAGAACTCGATGCGCTTAATGTTTATCAAATCAGTGAACTGTCACAGCAGCTAAGAGGAACAAAGCGCTTACTGTGTTCTAAGAGTGAGCTAGGACAAGCGGTAACGAGTGATCTAGACAGCGCGCTAACTCACATTACATCTACGCCTATGAAAAGCCAAACCTTAAGAGACATTAACTTTGTGGCAGATGGATACCCTTTATTTCTTAAACCACTTTTTGATGAAAGGTGGAAGCAATACCTTTCAAACTGAAGGCTTTCAAGGTTTTACGTTTTACCATTACTTTCACGACAATTCATACGTAAAGCAGCCTATTTTATTACCTCCCCTTATTCTTCCTAATCAACAATAATAATAGTGTTTGGCTTGTGTGATACCCGTGACGAGGTATTATAAATTTGCCTGTTAATAACGAGAAAATTCCCCAAATTATGAAAACGTTATCCCTGCTTTTTGGCGGTGCTGTTCTGGTTTCAGCGACCGCGGCCATATCTCCTTCGGTATCAGCTGCTCAAACGCTTTATAAGCCGTTTCCAGCCGACGTAATGCCATCGTTAAGTGAGAAAGGTAACTATGATGTTGGCGTAAAGACAATCGAAGCGGCTTATCCTGCTAAAGTAAAAGACATTGCTGGTAATGAAGTCGAGCGATCACTTACTTTGGAGGTTTGGTATCCTGCAGCAAGCTCGGCTCAAAAGGCCACGTACATTAATGAAACAAGAAGTGGTCAGGTGTTTGAGGTACAAGCTGATGCAAGCCGTGATGCGCCTATTGCCGCTGCTGACACTGATTTTCCGGTAATTGTTATCTCTCATGGTTATACCGGTTACCGCACCCTTATGTTTTATTTAGGCGAACACCTCGCGTCTCACGGTTATGTAGTAGCGGCAATCGACCACACAGATTCCACAAACAAAGATGTTAATTTTGCAGAAAATCCGTATTCAGGTTTTCCAAGTACGTTATTAAATCGTTCACGAGACCAAGTTCTTACATTGAACAGCATCAGCGAAAATACCTTTTTTAAAGAGAGTGTAGATGCAAGCAAAGCGGGAGTGATTGGCTATTCAATGGGGGGCTACGGCGCAGTTAGCACGGTAGGAGGATGCTATGCTTTTAACGACCAAACCGCTGCAACCTTCACTGGTACACAAGATCCTAAAACGGCGGCGTTAATTAAAGAAGCGCTTAACACCTGCGCAGGTGGCAAGGCCAGTAGCGAAGAAGCATTACCAGCCTGGAAAGCGGCGCTAGCACTTGCGCCATGGGGCGGGCAACATCAGCTATTTGATGTGCAATCGCTAAACAATATTAAAGTTCCTGTTCTTTATGTTGCTGGGGATAACGACGATATTTCTGGCTACGACGGTATAAAGTGGTTATTCGATAATACCGGCAGTAAAGAATCTAAGTTACTAACCATTAAGAATGCACGCCACAATGTTGCACCTCACCCTGCACCTAAAGAAGCTTATGGCAGTGAATTTGATTTGGGAAGTTACATTGAGCCGGCATGGGAAGTGCAAAAGCTTAATGCCATTAACGAGCATTTTGCGCTTGCGCTTATGAACTGCCATGTGAAAGGTTTAAAAGATGATTGTGAATACCTGAATGTGAGTGGCAGTAGTGCCCAAGTACCCGTAGATGGCAAAAAGCCAGAGCCTTGGAAAGGGTTTGACGATCGCTGGGCGTTAGGCTTGGAGATGCAAAGCAAGTAAGCACCACAAAAAAGCGAGCAGCGGCGTAACACCGCTTAGCTCGCTTTAGCTTCTAGCTTTCGAGTCGAGTCTTCAGCTCTATACCGCTTTAACGGTATAAATCAATGCAGTTTGTGGGAAGAGCACCGGCAGCTGCATACCGTATTTCATCAATACTTCGCCAGAGAATACTTGCCCTTCAGTTTGTTGCAAAATAGACGGGGTGTATTCTTTTAGCTTTTCAGGCCATACACGCTCAATGGTGTATTGTTTGTTAGCATCAAGACCTGCAAAGTAGAAGCGGTTTGGCGTAGTGCGAACAGTTTCCAAAACGCTGTTATATGCAAAAATACCTTCTTGCTTGTCTTTAGATACATAACCAAATTTTACGTTCATGCCGTCATCGTCCATGCGGAATAGGTCGCCGCCGTGGGTGATATGACGATACTTTTTGTAAAGTGAAATAGCATCAGTAAGCACTCTTTGCTCGTGGTCAGTAAGTTCACGTGGGTCCATCTCTATACCCATATGGCCAAACAAGGCTACTGCCGAACGTATCTCAACAGGTAAGTGTCTACCCGTTATATGGCAGTCGCGCGGGCCAACGTGTGCGCCCATTACTTCAGCCGGGAAGAAATAAGAACAACCACGCTGAATATACAAACGGTCTAGTGCGTCGTTAGAATCCGACGTCCAGAAACGATCTGTGTGTGGCAAAATACCTAAATCTACACGGCCGCCTCCTGAACAACAGCTTTCTATCTCAATGCCTGGCTTCGCTGCCTTAACGCGGTCTATTAAGCTGTAAAGCGCAGCCATTTGACCATGCATCGCAGGTTTACCGTGAAGGTTGCCGGGGTGGTTTACGTCGCGGTTCATGTCCCATTTGATGTAGCTGATTTTGGGGTACGTCTTCAGTACATCAGTAATCACTTTATAAAGGTACTCAACCACTTCAGGGTTGGTTAAATCCAATACGTACTGATTTCTAAAAGGAACGTGAGGGTTATTCTCGGTTTGCAGCGCCCACTCAGGATGTGCGCGGTAAAGGTCGCTGTCAGGGTTTACCATCTCTGGCTCAAACCAAATACCGAATTCCATGCCAAGGCCAGTAACATGGTCAATTAGCCCGTCTAGTCCTTCAGGATAGATAGCTTCATCAACAAACCAGTCGCCAAGCCCTGCCTTGTCGTTTCTGCGCCCTTTAAACCAACCATCATCTAACACAAAGCGCTCAATGCCCAGTGGTGCAACTTTATCGGCTAAGGCTTTAAGTTCATCTTCGTTATGATCGAAATAAATTCCTTCCCATGTGTTGTAGTGCACTGGGCGAGGCTTCGATTCAGCACTGTGGTTTAGCACGTTGCTGCGAATGAAGTTATGGAACTGTTGTGATAGCGAAGAGAAACCTTCACAGCCATAGCCTGTGTAAAGCACGGGGGATGTATAGCTTTCGCCAGCGTTAAGTACCAATTCACCTGGAAATAATAACTCACCAAACTGCACATAGCTTCTGCCATCAGCCATAAGCTCGGCGCGAAGCTTGTGGTTTGCAGAAGCGCCAAGGTGATAGCCATAGCACTCACCGTTAAGTTCACCCGTGCCTTGAGGGAATGCAATCAGGCCAGGGAAGGTGTCGTGAGATGTTTTGCCTCGGCGATTTTCACGTACATAACTTCCAAAGAAGAGATCGTGATCTTTGGTTTGAAACTCTGCTGACCAGCGGCCTTCAAATGTTTTAATTTTACTTACGGAAGTAGGCAAGGGCAGGCTAGCGGCATTCAAATAGCCTAAATTGAGCGGTGTTTCGCCACTGTTTTCGAGACGAGAAACGTATTTTACTACGCTTGTTTTGTTATCGAGCTCAACAGTTGTGATAAGACGCATACCGCGGCGAGCGTCTTCGCTTACGAAAGCAACAGACTGTGCATCTTCATTTATTTCGGTCAGGCTAAAGCCTGCTGACCACTGGTCGGCATCGCCCGACACTTCAAGACCTGGCTGACCCGTCCAGCCGTCACCGTGAGTCGGTACCAACGTAATCGGCGGTTCAATTACGGGTGCGCATTTGGCTTCTTGACGGGTGTTTAAAACGCTCAGCATTTCTGGTGTTGTACTGTCACTTAATGGCGCACCATAGTAAATGACTTTGGGCATACGACCCTGGCAGTCGAATATTAATGTGGCTTTCTCGTTCGACAAACGAACGAATGATGTGAGTGACGACATAAAAACCTCATTTTACATGCCTAGATGTTTATAGCGCATGTTGTTAAAAGAAAAGATGACTGAAAAGTACAGAAGGAACATCCGTACGGTTTTATGGTTTTACAACGGTTTATCGAGCTTAATACCTGCTTTCTTGCACGGTCGTCGAGTAATTAAATCTGTTTCAATCACGCTTACAGAGTCTTCTCTCTGCTTTCATCTACTTCACAGCGTGTGGCGGAACAAAAGTGCGGAACAAACCGTACTTTTGTTCCGCCACAACCGTAGTAATCCTAGTTATCTGAACCAGCCAACATATGGCTGACCTTATTAGCCGTGTGCTTCTTCGCTCTCTATCAAACGACCACGCCATTCTGCCTTTTGCTTAAATACAACCCGATTTAAGACAAGGGCGAGGGCAATACAGCAAACCAATGTGACCAACATCAGGTGAATGTAGTGCAGGCCGAAAGGAGCGTGTACAAAGCTAAAGAAAGCGTATAGACCCACACCAAAGACAACTGCCGCTATTCCCGCGTTGGCGTTTACGTTATTAAATAGTAATCCAACAATAAAGATGGAAAGAATAGGCATACTTAACAACCCGAAAAGTTGTTGAAGCAAGTTGATGATGCTTTCTGCTTGCGCGTACACAGGAACCATAACTAGCGACACAATAGTAAGCGCCGCGGTCACAAAGCCGCTTAAGCGTGCAACGTTTGGCTTCTTCTGAAAATACGCCTCGTGTATATCGCAGACATAAAGTGCAGTCGCAGAGTTGAGGTTACTGTTGTATGTAGTGAGTACTGCGGCAGCGAGGGCCGCTGCAAATACACCTGATAGCCAGCTAGGTAAAACATCACCTACCAACGTACCGTAAGCGGCATCGTTGATATCGCCGTAGAGCTTATACGAAATGATACCTGGAACTACGATAATGGTAGGAACAACGATAAAGCGGATGATCGCTGCAGCGTATACGCCTTTCTGTGCTTCTTTTAAATTAGGTGCAGCCATGGCGCGCTGAGTGATTACCTGATTCGTACTCCAGTAGAAAGTCTGGATAAACACCATACCGGTTAATAACGTGTGCCATGGTAGAGGTGAATCATTATCACCAATTAGGGTTAAGCGTTCGGCAGGTATGCCCGAGAAATCAAAATCGATTGCGAATAGTGCAAGAACGACAACAACAATCGCCATAGTCAAAAGCAATACGCCAGAATAGGTATCTGAAACTGCAACCGCGCGAAGCCCACCAAAGATAGCGTAGAAGGCACCAATTAATGCAAAAGCGGTGGCAACATACATAAGTGGAATGTCTACATTGAACATGTTAATCATGAAAAGCGAGCCGGTGTAGATTACGGCAGGCATGAAAATAAGGCTGCTACCTAGGAAGAAAAGAAGGCCTATTAGTGCTCTTATATGCTTGTTGTTATAGCGCATTTCCAGCAATTCGGTGGTTGTGGTGCACTGATAATGATAATAGACGGGAAGAAAAACTCGCGCGAGAATGATTAGGCCTGCCACCGCGGCAAATTCCCACCACGCAAGCAGCGCCATTTGGTTACCGTTCATCCCTACAAGTTGATCGGTACTTAAATTAGTTAACGTTATTGAGCCCGCGACGTATATCCATGTTAGTCCGCCGCCAGCTAAGAAATATTCTTTGTTTTCGTTGGCTTTACTATGCCCATGACCGCGACACTTTAAATAGGTAAGAAGCCCGATAAGTGCGGTGATGAAAATAAAAACGACAAGTTGGGTTAAGCTGCCTGACACGAAAAACTCCTCAGCAGAATAAAGACAAAAGGGGGCAACAGCGCCCCCTTGATAGACTAGTTGTTATTAGAAGCTAGCACGAACACCTACAGCGTAACGAGCACCGTCAGCAACTTGTTGAACGAAATGTTCTGATAAGCGACCGCGACGCGTTAGCTCTTCGTCAGTAATGTTAATGCCTTCGAAGAATACCGTAAGAGACTCAGTTACATCGTAACTTACGCTCATATCAACTTGGGTGTAAGTCTCAGTGAAACGAGGCTCGGTACCACCAAGAGTACTTACCGCTTCTTGCATAAAGGTTTCACGATTGTTCAGTGCAACACGCGCTTGGAACGCATCTTTTTCGTAGAACAATGTAATGTTTTGTGAGTTTCCTAAACCTGGTAGGCTAAATTCTGCATCTGAGTTAACGATAGTAGCATTAGCTTGGATACCGAAGCCGCTTTCAAGCGTGTGCAACCAAGCAAGCTCTAAACCTTCAACTTCAAGCGTATCGCCGTTACGAGGGCGCAGAACGCTAAATACATACTCGCCACTTTCTAAGAAAAGAGACTCATCAGCAACATCACCTGCAATGAAGTCTTCCACTTCTTTGTTAAAGGCTGCAGCTGAGAAGTAGCTAGTATCGTCGTAGTACCATTCTAAAGATACATCCCAGCTGGTGGCTTTATATGGCTTAAGTTCAGTGTTACCCGCTTGTGCTTGCAAGTTACCCGGACGGCTCACAGTAACATTAAATACAGGCACTAAGTCATCCATCATTGGACGCGTTAGCGTTTCAGAAAACGCATAACGTAGGTATAAATCGTCAGTTAACTGTAGCTTAACATTTAAGTTAGGAAGCAGCGAAGAGTAGCTGTTTTTCTCGTTAACCGGCGCACCTACTTCTGTTTCATAAACTACATTAAGGTCTGACGGATCGTTAGGGATTGGCTGAAGATCTCTTACAATCTGACTTGTCCCGTCTACTGAAGTGTCAGTTTCGCTGTAGCGGAAGCCAAAATTCACATCAAGTGGCATCTCTGAGATTTCAGTAGTGAAGTAGAATTGTGCGTACGCACTTAATACTTCTTCGCTCACTACGAATGAGTCATTGCTTGGCTGTGGGTTGCCAATATTTGTTGCATCAATCGCTGCGCGAACATCATCGAATGATTCACCTGTAGCGTCTGCAATTTGCTGTACTGCTGCATCAGATGTTGCGTAGTCAAAGAACGCTTCAGGGTCATAAGTTAGCCACTGATTAGGCACACCGCCGAAGTAGTTTTGTGCAGTAAATACACTTAGAAGCTCGTCAGGAAGATCGAATGTGTATCCGCAATAAATGTCACAACCAGAAGCGAACAAGCGAGTATTAGATTTTTCACGATCTTGGAAATAGATACCGAAATCTGCTTTGTAGAACGCATTGTCTGAATCAGGTACCCAAGAGAAGTCTGCACGGTACTCACTGATGGTATCTTCCGTGTCAAAACCGTTACGCTCATTGTAGTGCATACGACCTAGTGAAGGTGTTTGCAAAGCGGCATCACCACCGGCAACAGTCAATGATGGGGTAGCACCTGTGAAATCTACACTGTATTCATTGTTATAACCCACAACAGTGAAGAAGTTGTCACCGCCACTGCTGTCTTCGGCAGTTGAAGTTGAGATATCAATGTTTGCTGTTAAGTTGTCGTTTACTAACCACTCAAAGTTTGCACCGAATGCTTGGATTTCAACATCTCGGCCGTAGCGGCGGCGAATAAAGTCAGTCGCACCACCAACACCGTCTACAACGGTGCTTGTTACACCTGATAGACTACCGTTGTCAGTAAAAGACATGTTGTCGAGGTTGCTATCAGAGAACCAATGGCCAACACTGTGTGCGTCTGAGTCAACTTCAAATTTAGAGTAAAGACCATCTAAAGTAAGCGTCATGTCATCGTTAGGAGCATACTGAACAACAAGGTTACCAGATGTTCTTTCACGATCGACTAAATCAACGATTTGGTCAAAGTTCTGCGGAATGTACACACCGTTGAACTGAGCATTGTCAGCGTAATCAGGGTTATCTAGCTCAGAACGATTGGTTAGGCTTACTTCAGGACGCCAGTAGCGAGTTTCTAGCATGTTTGTTTGTAGCTTACGCTGTTGGAATGATGCAGCAGCTAACACACCTAGTTTACCATCCATAAAGGTATTGGTAATTAAGCCCGACATTTGTGGCGTTGTTTCTTCAGAAATGTCTTCGTACATGCCTTTTACACTTGCAACGGCCTTGAAGCCGTCAAATGCGAATGGGCGAGCAGTTGTGATTTCTACGGTTGAACCGATACCACCTTCTTGCATAGAAGCGAGAGGGCTCTTGTAAACTTTTGCACCGCTGATTAGTTCAGCTGGAAGCGTATCGAAACTAAAAGCACGACCTTGGTTTTCTGTAGCAATCTGGCGGCCGTTAACAAGTACGGTGTTAAAATCTGGGCCGAAACCACGCACAGTAATAAATTGACCTTCACCACCTGAACGATCAATGGCAACACCAGTAATTCTTTGTAGTGATTCAGCTACGTTTTGGTCTGGAAATTTACCTAGGTCTTCAGCCGTAATACCGTCGTAAACAACATCAGATGCTTTCTTATCTAGCATTGATGCTTTCAGAGAGCTGGTAAAACCTTTAACTTCGATAACTTCCACTTCTTTATCAGTAGCAGTAGTTGCTTCCTGTGCCAGTGAAATAGGGGCGTGTAGGGCAGAGGCGATAGCAACACCTAAAAGTGAGCGTTTCGCGATAGGGCCTAACTGTGATGTGTTAATTTTATGTGTCACTGTGTTTTCTCCGTGAGTAGGCTACGTTTTAACGTACTTTGCACTTAAATTACGTTTTTAGTATGTGCGGATCAAGCTTATTAACAATACTTTTACACATTTAACGTTATATTTTCGTGATTATTATTTGTAACTTTATGAAAAATATAGCGTTTCTGATTTAAGGTAAAAGGTGAAACGTTTACCTTGGATCCAATACTAGCACAAAATGACAATGTAATTACAATGTTATAAAAAATTTTTTTGTATAAAAAAAGTGCGGCCTATAGCCGCACTTTATTAACAATCAGAAAAATAAAGGAAAATTAGCTGCAGCGGATACGGTCGACGGCGGCTTTCCAACCATCATAGGCTTGATCACGTTCTTGCTTGGTCAATCTTGGAGTGAAAACGCTATCACTCTTCCAACAATGGGTTAAATCGTCGATTGAATTGAAGACACCAGCCTGTAATCCTGCTAAGAAGGCAGCACCAAGAGCGGTGGTTTCCGTAATCTCAGGGCGCTCTACTTCAGCGCCCAATATGTCTGAAAGAAAGCCCATAACCCAATCATTACGCGACATACCGCCATCTACACGAATAGTTGTGGGGCGAGCGCCATCGCTTTCCATTGCTTTTTGCAGGTCCTTAGTCTGATAGCAAACAGACTGAAGTCCCGCTGCAACGATTTCGCTAATGCCTGTGTCGCGGGTTAAACCTAAAATTGCGCCACGGGCATCTGGATCCCAATAAGGTGCGCCTAAACCAGTAAATGCCGGGACAAGGAACACGCCGTTATCTTGCCTTGCTCGCTGTGCAAGTGCCTCCGATTCGGCGGCATCGTCGATAAGCTTCAGGCCATCTCTGAGCCATTGAACGGTTGCGCCGGCCATAAAAATACTGCCTTCAAGCGCATAAGTCGTTTTGCCGTTTAAACGATACCCAACGGTGGTGAGTAATCGGTTTTTCGATTGCAAAGGGGCGTCACCAGTGTTCAATATCATAAAACAGCCGGTACCGTAGGTGCTCTTGGCCATGCCTTTTTCAAAGCACGCTTGGCCTACTAATGCTGCTTGCTGGTCGCCTGCTACGCCTTGGATAGGAATAGCTCTACCTATGATGTCTTCTTTCATTACACCAAAGTCAGCTGCACAGTCCATCACCTCGGGTAGCATTGAGCGTGGTATATTGAATTTATCTAGTAACTTCTCATCCCAGCATTGGTTATTGATGTCGAACAGCATTGTACGCGAGGCATTGGTGGCATCAGTTTTGTGTGACTCACCACCCGTTAAGCGCCATATAAGGAACGTGTCTACGGTTCCAAACAGCAGCTCTCCGTCCTCGGCTTGCTGTCTTGCACCTTCTACATTGTCTAATATCCAAGCTACTTTTGTGGCAGAGAAATAAGGGTCTAACAGAAGCCCTGTCGATTCAGTAATGTGTGAGACGAGCTCTTCGTCTTCACTTAAATCACGACAAAGCTGGGCTGTGCGTCTGTCTTGCCAAACGATAGCCGGGTAGACCGGCTCGCCAGTGTTTTTATTCCACACTAAGGTTGTTTCGCGCTGGTTAGTGATACCAACGGCTGCGATATCTGATGGTGTTAATGAACATTTATTGAAAACTTCTTTGAGGGTAGAGACAACGCTTTCCCAAATTTCCTCTGGATCATGCTCAACCCAGCCATCTTTCGGATATTTTTGAGAGAATTCCTGCTGTGCAATAGCGTCTATACTGCCCTTTGGAGAAAAAATGATGCTGCGAGAGCTTGTTGTACCTTGGTCAATGGCAAGGATATGTTGTCCCATAAGGTCACTCCTGAAGATAGTTTTCATAGAGTTTGCATCATTTACACAGGATTAACAATGCTATATTTTCGAAAACGAACATTGGTGTTTCGTTTTGTTATGGGAACATTGAAGTTAAGCACGTATAATTGATGTAATTTTCTAATTCTGAGGACTCGTGATGAATCAAACGCAAAGACACGAAAAAATTGTTGGGCTTATAAAGCTACATGGTTTTATGTCTATTGATGATTTGGTCAGTGCTTGCGAAGTTACGCCGCAAACAATCCGTCGAGACCTTAACCAGCTTGCTGAAAATGGTGTGGTAAGTCGCTATCATGGTGGTGCTGGCCTAAACAGAAGTTGGGAAAACACGCCATATCAGGAAAGGAAAACCCAAAACAGCGAAGTCAAAGAGAAAATTGCTGAAGCAGTGGCTGCGATGATCCCTGACGGCGCATCGTTGTTCATTAATATCGGTACGACGACGGAAATGATTGCAACTAAGTTGCTCAACCACAAAAATCTTCACGTGGTAACCAACAATATTCACGTTGCTACCATTCTTTCGGCTAAAGAGGATTTCTCCGTCATAATTGCTGCCGGTGAAGTTCGCTATCGCGATGGCGGAATCATTGGCGAGGCAACCTGCGATTTTATAAGCCAGTTCCGCATGGATTACGGCATAATCGGTATCAGTGGTATTAGTTCGGACGGTGCACTACTTGACTTTGATTTCAGAGAAGTCAAAGTGTCCCAAGCCATTTTGGAACATACTCAACACGTTATATTAGCTGCGGACTACAGTAAGTTTGAACGCCGCGCAATGGTGGAGCAGGGGCACATTTCACAGGTTGATTGCTTGGTTTGTGATAAAACGCCGCCGCCCAGCATAAGCAAGATAATCGAAGAAAATAACATCACCTTTGTCAAAGCGTGACCATCTATTTACCATAGTTTTCCACTACTCTTAAACCTGTTCTCGGTTTTGGTCGCATTCTACTTTTTGGCAGCCTTCTTTAAACATTACGCACTGTTGCCGCAAGCGCTCTTACACACCACGTATTTTTCAATGTAAATCAGTCAAAGATTGTTGCGATTGAATTTGTTCATTCCTTTTAATTACGAATTTTAACTTTCTTTAATGTTCGTAAATGTTCGTTTTGTGTTGACATGTTTTCTTTTTGCTTGTCAAATAGACAACCATATGAGGATATCCATATAAATACCACTAGAGGCAATGTATGAGTCAAAGCAATCAAACTGAACAGACAGTCGACGTTTTAGTCGTTGGCGGCGGTGTTAACGGCGTAGGCGTCGCGCTTGACGCTGCGGGACGCGGGCTTTCGGTTGCTTTGTGCGAGAAAGGTGACCTCGCAGGCGCAACGTCTTCTTCTAGCAGCAAATTAATTCATGGTGGACTTAGGTATTTAGAACATTATGAATTTCGCCTAGTGAAAGAAGCGCTGGCAGAACGTGAAGTGTTGTTGAAGAAAGCGCCTCACATCATGTGGCCGCTACGTTTTCGCTTGCCTCACCAAAAGCATTTACGCCCTGCGTGGATGATACGAATTGGTTTATTCCTCTATGACTCACTGGCTAAGCGCAATATGTTGCCGCGCTCACGTAAGCTAACGACCACCAGTGAAAGCCCGCTGGTTAGCGGTATTTCAACGTGTTTTGAATACTCAGATGGTTGGGTAGATGACGCACGCTTAGTGGTACTAAATGCGCTAGCTGCCCAAGACCAGGGGGCGAAGATATATACGCGTACTGAATGCGTTAAAGCTGAAAAGTTAGATAATTTGTGGAATGTGGAGCTTAAAACGTCTCAAGGGAAAACGTTTACAGTCAAAGCCAAATCAATTGTTAATGCGGCTGGGCCGTGGGCAGTATCGTTTCTAGATCGCTTGGTAAATATTCACAACCCCAATGCGATGCGTATGGTAAAGGGAAGCCACTTTGTCGTCCCCAAGCTATATAACTCTGATGAAGCGTACATTCTGCAAAATAAAGACGGACGCATTGTATTCGTGATCCCTTACGAAGGTGATTTCTCACTTGTGGGCACAACAGACGAAGACTTTAAAGGTAATCCGTCTGACGCTGCAATTTCAAACGAAGAGACTGATTACCTAATTGACGTCGTAAACAACTACTTCAAGTCCAAGATAACACGCGAAGATATAGTCCATACTTACAGTGGCGTGCGCCCACTCTTAGAAGAGAAAAACGCGTCAGCACAAGAACTTACTCGGGACTATAAAGTAGAGCTTAAGGGTGAGGCTGGAAAGCCCGTATTACTTAATATTTTCGGCGGCAAGATTACAACCTATCGAAAGCTTTCAGAGCACGCGGTAGATAAACTTGTCTCATGTTTCCCGAAAGCGAAAAAAGCGTGGACCAAAGAAGTACCGCTACCAGGTGGTGCATTTGAAAGTCAAGAATCGCTAGTTGCTCAACTAACTTCCGAGTTTTCTTGGCTGGACAGCGCTATCGCTGAACGCTACGCAAGACAGTATGGCTTACTATGTTATAAGTTTCTTAAAGGTAAAGCGTCAGTAGATGCTATGGGGACTCATTTCGGGGCTGGTATGTATCAGGCAGAAGTTGATTACCTTATAGAGTGCGAGTGGGCTTGTTGTCTAGAAGACGTGATTTGGCGCAGAACAAAACATGGATTACGCTTGGACAAAGCCCAACAGGAAGCGCTGTCTTCTTATATCTCAATGAAAGTTTCTGGCGCAGTTCAATCGGATGAGCCTGTGGATACTGTATTGGCAAGCGCATAATCCGTGAAAGTTACGCATTAGAAGGAGCCATCTTTGCTTGAAAAGCGATAAGGTGGCTCAACCGCCATTGATTAGCTAGCCCAACAGGATAAAGTAGACGACTTAAAATGAACATGGACGTGATAAACAATACTTCCGTCAAGGAAGTCGTACTTATAAGGCACGGTAAGCCTCTCTCGGCGCATAATGACAAAGTAAACTCAGCTCAATATGCTCAGTGGGTGCGTAACTATGATAAATCGATACTCGATCCAACAAGTCACCCAAAGCAGAAGACCCATATCGACGACAGCTACATTGTGGTTAGCCCGCTACTAAGGGCTAAATTGTCTGCGGCTTATTACGGCGCGACTCAAATTGATGAAGAGTTGCCCCACCTTAAAGAAATGGATATTCCTTATTACAAACTTCCGTTCACCTTGCGCAGTTGGCACTGGGTCGTCTTAAGCCGTGCACTATGGTTTATAGGATTTAAAGGTCGATTTGAAAGTTTCAAAGCTGCCAAGCAAAGGGTTAACCTTGTTTCCGAGCGTATTGAAAAACTGTGTGAGAAACACGAGCGGATAGTGCTATTCGGGCATGGCATGACTAACTATTACACCCGAAAATCACTCATAAAAAATGGCTGGCAATTAAAGCAAAAAGACGGTGATTTTTGGGGAATTACGATATTGCACAAGCCGTTGCCATAATGCTGAGTCTTCGTTTTTTAACCAGAAATTCTTAAGGTTTATTTATACCTACTTCATTTTTTCTTCAAAATGTCGATAAAATAGAACAATGCCTAACAAGCGCTAACGACTTGAACAAAGGCATGGGGAATCGACAATGAATAAAACCAACAAAAAGAAACCTTCCACGTCTAATGTGTTTAAAGCGGCTATTGCAGCTATTTTTGCAATTACCCTTGGCGTTACTATCAACTTTCTTCATACCGACGAGCAAGACACCACAACAATCGCATTTGCACTAAACCTAGATACGTTTAAGCGTCACGTCGTCTCGTCTCACTGGCAATGGCGAGTGCGCCAACCCACTACTATGATAATGCTGATTCACTACAATGAGTCGGGCAAAGAAACGAACCGTACTCCGGTGCGAATGAATCACAACGGATGGCCGACCGCTGAGCTTTCTAGTGAAGGGTGTGAAAAAATATGGACGTCGCTAGTGGCGACACCACTGCGCGTGGACGGCTTTAAGATCCATGCAGACTATTACGCTGAACTTGAAGAGAACGAAGACAACTATTGGTGTCGCTTCAGCTTGAGTAGCGGCGCGTATTTCGACTATTTTCCTGCAAACGGAACAGTAACAAATTTAAGCGATTAAACTGGCCACATAAACGAGCACGCACAATATAAGCCTATACTTATGTAGGTATTTGTTCTATTTAGATAATTAGTCTACTTTTGAGTTAATGCCATGTTACTCATTGGCGCCATAAGGTATTGTCGATTATAAGATAATACTCGGCATTAACGAATTAAGTAGATATATGCTTTCACGCTTATTTTCTTCGAAAAGTAACAAAACTAGCGTCACTGTAGGCGTATCGGTCTGTGCTTCTGAGCTACATATTGTGGCCATAGAGCGCAGTGGCGACGCTGTTTCACTTAATTCTGTTTCTTCAATTCCCTATGATCAGCATCAGCCTCTCAAGCAACAGCTATCGGCGGCGTTAAGCCCGTTTGCTAAGTCGACTTGTAATGTTTCTATAGTGCTTTCACAGGATATGTACCACATGGTACAGGTTGATAAGCCAGAAATGGCAGAAGAGGATATTACAACGGCGTTACCGTGGACTCTTGGAGAGCTGGTTCCCTATGACTCCAGTAACATGGTTTTAGACTATGTCGATTACCCGGTTAAAAGTCGAACTGGCGGCCAAAAGATAGATGTATTCGCTGCCGAAAAGTCCCCACTTGCTGCCGTCGCAGCGAGCATGGCAAAAAAGAAAGACAAGCAGCTTACACATATCCACACCAAAGAAGTGTTAGCAACTGAAATGGTGCCAAATGATGACTATGCGCGACTACTCATCATCCAAGAGCCCAACAGTGAACCGTTTTTAATGATAGTGCGCTCTCAGGCTATCTGGTTGGCACGTCGCTTACGTGGATTTGTAAGCAAAGTTAATGAGCAAACAGACCTGTCACAGCTAAGTGATACATTGGGATTAGAAATTCAACGCTCAATGGATTTCTATGAGTCGCAACTTAAGCAGCCGCCTTTAAAAGAAATTCTGTTTAAAACTCAATTTGACTGCGTGCCAGTGATCGAACGGCTGAAGCCGTTCCAGCCCGCTGCCATGAATGTCTTTACTCCACAGCTTAATTTAGCCGATGTAGTTGAACCTGCCTGCCACTTTGCGTTAGCAAGTGCACTTGTTGCAGCGAGAGAGGTGGCATGAAAAGAACGATAAACCTCTATCAGGACTCCCTTAAACCAAAGAAAGAGCGGTTACCATTCTCGAAGGTACTTTGGCTTAATGGCGGGGCAATTGGTGTCATGTTGGTAGTGGTAATTGCGCTCAATATTACGTTGGGGGCGAAGCAGAAGAAGTTAAATGAAAAAACAAACGCAATTAGCCAATTGAATAGCGAAATTAAAACCTTAAGCGCTGCACTCGAGAAGAAACGAGACACCCAGTCGCTTCAGCAACAGCTTGAAAAGGTGAACGCCAAAATCGAAAACCGAAAACGTCTGTTGGCGTATCTCGATAGCGGAGAGTTGTCATTTGACGCAACAAAGTACGGCGAGGTGATGGACGACTTGGCTAATTTCCACAATCAGAACCTATGGCTGACGAGTATTGATATCGATACACAAACCATTCGCCTGTCAGGCCAAACCTTGGCGCCTTCATCTATACCTGTGTGGCTTAAAAAGTTGCAGCAGTCTCCGTTTTTCCAAGGTAAGTCATTTTCTTCAGTGCAGTTTGATGAAGTAGACGGCAAAGAAAACGTGAAACAATTCTTGATATCCACAGATTTTGAAGGAGACGCTGATGAATCAGTACCAGCAGCTCTCTGAGAAATTCTCCGCTCTTGAAAGCAGAGAAAAACAGCTAATTACATGGGTGAGTTTTGGTCTCATTATCTATCTATTCTTCTGGTTCGGTGTTTCGCCTGCACTTGATGACTTGTCTGCAACCGATAAAGCAGTCATCAGAAAGGAGAGCGAGCACAAAGCATTGGTCATTCAAAGAGATGCTATTCAAGAAGCGCTAACCATCGATTATACAAAGCGCACGCAGCTAGAACTCGATAAGGCCAGAAAAGACCTACTATCAATTGATGAGGCACTACTTTCACTTAATGAAGGGTTTGTCGCAGCCGATCGAATGCCCGAGCTGCTTATGACGCTTCTAAACGAAGAAGACAACGTACGTTTAGTGAATTTTAAGGTCGAGCCTACCGAAACAGTACGCTTTGGTGACGGTGAGTCTCAAAGCACACCGTTTTACCGTCATAACATGCGCTTAATTATTGAGGGAAGTTACTTTGACCTGCGTAGCTACCTAGCGCGCCTTCAAGCCGCCCCTGAAAAAGTCGTAGTAACAGATTTTGCTTACAATGTTGAAGCTTACCCAAGTGCCACGTTAGCACTGGGGTTAGCAACGGTAAGCAATAATGAAACCTTTATCTCGCTGTAAGGAGAGAGTGTGAAACGGTTAAGAATTGTGGTCACAGCTTTAGCGATAGCAACATGCTTACCTGCAGTTGCGTCTGTCGACCCGACTAGGCCTGCAATCGCCAGTGCATCAGTGTCTAGCAATGATGATGCTGTAGCAGGAGAACTAGCACTTCAATCTATCTTTAAACGCAGTACAGGTTATAGCGCCATCATATCGGGTAAATCCTACCGCGTGGGCGACACACTTAACGAATACACCGTATCAAAAATTAACCCCAAGAACGTGGTTATCACTGACGGACGTCAGCAGAAAATACTAAGAATGTATGCATATGAAATTAAAAAATAGCCTCATTTTTAACACATTGGTTTTGTCTGCAGCGTTAGTTGTTGCAGGTTGCCAATCTTATGGTGTTGGCGAGGAAGTAAAGCCTCATATTCGCGATGAACTAGCACGTTCTCAGAATGCGACATCTAGTAAACCAACACCGCCCCCGCAGCTTAATCAAGAACTGCTTGCAGAGGTTGCCCGTTATCAAGCGTTACCAGCGCCAACATCACAGAAAATGTTCGCAGTTTCTGCTAACAATGTAGACGTGCGTCCGTTTTTCGACGCGTTAGTTGAAGACACACCTTACAGTGTCGCCGTTCATCCAGCCGTGTCGGGGCAAATTAGCTTAACGCTCAAAGAAGTGGCGTTAGAAGATGTGTTAACCATTATTTCGAGAATGTATCCGTTAGACGTGTTTTTGGAAGGGAAGGTAATTCAGGTTATGCCTTCTCAACTAAAGACGGAATCTATCCCGGTTAACTTTCTTATGATCAAGCGCTTCGGTGTATCTAACGTAAGCGTTATTGCCGGTGGGGTAAGTGAGCAAGACCAAAACAATGGTGGCAACAACGGTGGAATTAACGGCAATAACAACATTAGCGGGAACGCGCTAGGTGGTCAGGGTGGTTTTGGAGGCCAAGGCGGACTTGGCGGCAATAACATCCAACAGCTCAATGGCTCAAACATTCAGACCACCAGTGAAAACGACTTTTGGAGCGATTTAAAAGAGGCACTAAAAGTACTGGTCTCTCCAACAGAAGGTCGCCAAGTTGTGGTTTCACCCCAAGCAGGCTTAGTGACCGTTCGAGCATTGCCCAGCGAAATCGCAGTGGTGAAAGACTTTTTAAACCAAAGCCAAGAGAGCTTACAGCGACAGGTGGTATTAGAGGCGCGCATTATTGAAGTCACGCTAAACGACGGCTATCAGCAAGGCGTGCGCTGGGATCGCATTGCAAGCGGCTTGACGGGCAGTGTGAACTTTGGCTTCAGTGGCGGAGCTATAGCGTCAAACTTTGCTGCAAATACCGCTGCAGGTATAGATCCAGCCATTAATGCAGTTAATGGCATAGGGAACTCAATCTCTACAGATATTGGCGGCGTTTCTACTTTGAGAATTTCCCGAGGTGACTTTGACGGCGTTATCAATATGCTGCAAACCCAAGGTGATGTTCAGATGTTGAGTAACCCCAGAGTGACCGTCACTAACAACCAGAAAGCAGTGATTAAAGTGGGTCAGGACGAATACTTTGTCACCGATGTGTCGACCAGTGAAGATCAAAGCGCGACACAAACCGAAAACGAAAATGACATCGAACTTACCCCGTTTTTTTCAGGTATTGCCTTAGATGTTACCCCTCAAATTGACAGAAGCGGCTCGGTTATATTGCACGTTCACCCATCAGTAACAGAAACGGCAGAGCAGACTAAAGTCATTCAGGTGGGCGATCAGCAAATCTTGCTGCCACTGGCACAAAGTAATATCCGAGAGTCAGATACGGTAATTCGTGCCCGCGATGGAGAAATTGTCGTGATTGGCGGTTTGATGGAAACCGTTACCAGTGAGCAAGAATCAAAAACGCCTTTGTTGGGCGACATTCCATTCATTGGTAACGCGTTTAAAAACAAAGCCAAAACGCAGAGTAAGCGCGAGCTGGTGATCTTGATACGCCCATCAGTTGTGCAACCGGACACGTGGGAAAAACAACGTCTTCGCACTCAGTCATTACTTGATCAGTGGTATAGAAACTAATTATGTATCAGGGCTTTTTTCACTTCACAGATATGCCGTTTTCGCTTACCCCGAATACGGATTTCTTTTGTGCGCTTGCGCCACACAATGAAGCGTTAAAAGTCATTTTATCAGCATTGAGTATGTCTGAAGGCTTTATAAAAGTAACCGGTGAAGTCGGTACAGGTAAGACATTGTTATGCCGTAAATTAATTAATCATCTGTCTGATAAATTTGTAGCCTGCTATTTACCCAATCCATACCTTTCGCCTGATGAATTACGCCAAGCATTTGCGAGAGAGTTAGGTATTGTTACGGAAGGAAATAGTGATAATCAAGGCTTGCATAATGCAATAGAGACAAAGCTATTAGCCCTTAAAAAAGAGGGGCGACAAGCGGTACTAATCATTGACGAAGCGCAGTCGCTGAGTTGGGATGCTCTTGAGATGCTGCGTCTTTTTAGCAATTTGGAAACGGAAAAAAGTAAGCTGCTTCAAATTGTCTTGTTTGGACAGCCTGAACTTGATGACAACCTGGCAAACCCTAAAGTAAGACAAATACGCCAGCGAATAAGTTTTTCCTACACTTTACGAACAATGACGTCAGCCGAAGTCGATTACTACATTGGTCACCGGTTGACGACAGCAGGTGGTGACGAGCAGTTGATATCTAGAGGACTGCGCGCATTTATAGCGTTGGTTACCAAGGGTACGCCTCGCTTGGTTAACATAGTTTGTCATAAGATTCTTTTGCGCGCATATGGTCAGGGCAAGGCGTCGGCGACCTGGTCACATACCCTAAGCGCCGTTTTCGATACACATGACTGTAAACGCAGACTTGTCCCAAGGCAGAGTCTTGTTATTTTGTCGCTTGCTGTGGTGGCAGTTGCAAGTGTACTACATGTATACGGCGTAGGTGGCATATGAGTATTTTAAATGACACCTTAAAGTCACTGGATGAACGCAATAAAAGTGAAGACTTTGGTTTGCCGCCAACCGTTGAAGTCAGTCGACGTCCAGCGTGGCCAAAAGCGCTCATGATCATCGCCGTTTTGGTGTTTGTAGTATGGTTAGGAATTACACTTTTATCTGGTACTTCTCATCGCGAAAAAAGTGAAGATGGATTAAGCACAACGGCCGTTTCAAGTGCCCCGAGCGTTAACAACCCGCCTGCTGAAAGTACAATATCAGAGCGCGTTGCCGATAGCACATCAGATATAAATGCGCCGTCACAAGGAATGCAATCGACCCCGTTATCTGAAAGTGATATGGCGCTACAAAACCGTGCGTCAGATGTGGCTGAGCTGGTTTTCAATACCGTTGATGAGTCATTAGAAGATGATGAAGCTCAATACAGAAAAAGGGTTACAACTACGGTATCAGCAACCAGCACAGCTGATGAAGCGAAGGCGTCAAACGTCAATAACAGCGCAAACGCCAGTAGCCCTCAATCAGAACTGTCTGCGGTTAGCAAAACACAACCCGCAAGCTCGAAAGCAGCAGAGCCTAAACCCACAAATATCATAACCAGAGAGCCTGTAGTTGAGGTAGCACCTAAGTCACCTGAACAACAAAGTGCAGTGCATTTAGAAGCAGGACTTAAAGCGTATAACTTTGGCATTTTTGATGAGGCTCAAAAAAGCTTCACGCTAGCACTGGCAACCTTTCCGCAAAATGACGAGGCGCGCAAGCAGCTCGCTGCACTTTATTTTAGACAAAACAATAATTTACAGGCACTGCAGGTACTTTCAGAGGGCATTGTGATCTCGCCTAGCGAATTAATTTGGCGAGAGCTTATGGCCAAAATTCTGGTGCAGGAAAGCCGCTTCGAAGAAGTATTGAATTTGATGCCTGATAGCTTGGATGCTAAAGCGTTAGCCGAAGGCCGTGCCGACTATCTAATTTTAAAGGGCACCTCTGCTCAAACCATCAATAAGTCAGATCAAGCGATATCAGCATTCAGCGCTATGACATCGCTACAGCCTAATAATGCGAAATGGTGGTTGGCACTAGGGGTGAATTATGACGCATTGGCAGATGAGCGCCTGGCGATATCATCTTATTCCAGGGCACTCGCCATTGGCGGGCTTTCCTCTGCATCTGCACAATATGCAAACTCGCGTCTAACTGATTTACAGGAGCAGCCTTAATGCGACCTCGATTAAAGATGCGCCTTGGCGACTTACTCGTTCACGAAAACATTATCTCCAGTGAGCAGCTTGACAATGCGCTTGCGGCGCAGCGAACGTCAGGCCGCAAACTAGGGGATACACTTATCGATTTGGGCTTTATCGGCGAACCCCAGCTTCTTCGCTTCTTGGCACAGCAGCTAAATATTCCTTTCTTGGATATAACACAGCGCCGTATAGACCCAGAGCAAGCTCAGCTTATCCCAGAGACTTACGCACGTCGCTATCGTGCCTTGGTGTTAGAAGCGGACGACGATGAAGTGCTACTGGGCATGAGCGACCCAACGGACTTGGGAGGCTTAGACCAACTCGGCCCGTTAGTCGCTCCTCGAACCATTGAGCTGGCTATCGTGCAAGAGAACCAAATGCTAGAGGCATTTGATTCTGTTTACCGCCGTACCCAGGACATTGCGTCGTTTGCTGAAAAACTAGGTGAAGAGTATGCAGACGAGGCTGATTTTGAGTTGTCAGCACTTGATGACACCACCTCGGATGCTACGGTCGTTAAGCTGCTTCACTCCATATTTGAAGATGCCGTTCAAGTTAGGGCATCAGATATTCACATCGAGCCCGATGAAAAAATCCTGCGTATTCGTCAACGTGTCGACGGCGTTTTGCAAGAAAACACGCTCAACCAAGTGAAAATAGCGTCGGCGCTGGTACTACGACTCAAACTCATGTCTGGCTTGGATATATCTGAAAAGCGTATTCCACAAGACGGGCGATTTAATATTAAAGTAAAAGGACACACCTTAGATGTGCGTGTGTCGACCATGCCGGTAGCCAATGGAGAAGCGGTAGTTATGCGTTTATTAGACCAGTCTGCTGGCCTACTAACGCTAGACCAAACCGGTATGCCCGATGCTATGGCAGAGAAATTTAGAGCTGCCATTAATCGTCCCCACGGTATGATCCTGGTAACGGGGCCTACGGGTTCCGGTAAAACTACGACTCTGTATGGGGCACTTAGCGAACTTAATAAGCCTGACCTTAAAATCATAACGGCTGAAGACCCCATTGAATACCGTCTACCGCGAATCAACCAAGTTCAGGTTAATGCCAAAATTGGGCTGGACTTTGCCGCCATTCTTCGCACTACGTTACGTCAAGACCCCGACATTATCATGGTGGGGGAAATGCGTGACCAAGAAACCGTAGAGATTGGTCTTCGAGGTGCATTAACCGGCCACTTGGTATTAAGTACGCTTCACACCAACGACTCAGTAACCAGCGCTATTCGCCTTATCGATATGGGCGCGGCGCCGTATTTGGTTGCCACTTCATTACGAGGAGTGCTTGCACAGCGTCTGGTTCGTAGGGTGTGTGAAAACTGTAAAGAAGAAAAGCCTGCAACCGCCCAAGAACAAGCGTGGGTTGGCTTCTTGAAACCTGAATTAGCCGCTGCCACCTTCTACAAAGGGCGCGGGTGCAACAGCTGTAATCACACAGGATACAAAGGCCGGATAGGCGTTTTTGAATTTCTGGAAATGAACGAGGACATGATGGAGGCCTTGCGTGAAGACGACACGCAGGGCTTCGTAGATGCGACTAAGGCGAATAAAGACTTTGTTCCTTTATCTCACATGGCGCTGGACTACGCAGCTCAGGGCAAAACTTCTTTAGATGAAGTGTTCAAAGTCGCTGAATTCGTACCTGAAGTGGTGAATCACTAATGCCACAGTTCAAGTACGCAGGTAAGTCAACACAAGGCGGGCCTCAAAAAGGAGTTATAGAAGCCGCGTCAGCGCAAGCCGCAGCACAAGCCTTGCTGTCACAAAACATTGTGCCTCTTACCATTGTTGAATCAAAAAAACGCAGTGCAGAAAATGGAGGAGACGGCTTCGATATCACGCGTTTATTTCAACAAAAGGTGGGACTGGATGAAATGATCATTTTCTCCCGCCAAATGTACTCATTGCTGAAGGCCGGTATTCCCATTATTCGCGCCATTAAAGGCCTAAGCGAAAATGCATCGCATAAACGCTTTCAAGAGATTTTGAAAGATATTGCAGACCAGTTAGAGCAGGGACGAAGTCTGTCTTCTTCCATGGCTAAATATGAAAAGGTGTTTACGAGACTTACCATATCCGTGGTGGTGGTAGGTGAAAATACCGGTAAATTAGACGACGTATTCCTACAGCTTGCCCTCTATTTCGAACGCGAGCAAGAAACGCGCAAGCGCATCAAATCGGCGCTGCGCTATCCCACTTTTGTGCTAATTGCGCTAGCAATTGCCATGTTTATTTTGAATCTATTTGTTGTGCCAGTGTTCACCCAAATGTTTGAGCGCTTTGACACTGAACTTCCAATTATGACCCGCGTGTTAATTGGTACTTCCAATTTCTTTGTGAGCTATTGGTGGCTGCTAATTATTGTGATTGTGGGAGGGATTTTCGCTGTTAAACAATACGTTAATTCGACTAATGGACGACTCAAATGGGACAAATTTAAACTAAAGTTGCCTGTCGTGGGCAGCATTATTGAGCGATCATTACTTTCAAGATATAGCCGAAGTTTTTCAATGATCTTACGTGCAGGCGTGCCGTTAACCGCAGGGCTTTCACTTACTGCCGACGCCGTTGACAACGCGCACATGCAAAAGCGCATCAAAGAAATGCGGCAAGGGATCGAAAAAGGCGAAAGTTTGCTTAGAGTTTCGAAAAATAGCGAACTGTTTTCTACACTTGTACTACAGATGATTGCAGTAGGTGAGGAGACGGGACGACTAGAGCCATTGTTAGAAGAAAGTGCTGACTATTACGAACGTGAAGTCGACTTCGACTTGAAAAGTTTAACGGCCAAAATCGAACCTATTTTGATTGGTTTTGTTGCGGTAATGGTAATGATCCTGGCGCTTGGCATATTTACGCCAATGTGGAACATGATGTCGGCGGTGAAAGGCGGCTGATATAGCGCTTTATAACTGGGGAAAAGCGTGGCAAGCACCAAAACGGGGTTACTTAATTTTGTTGTTATAGGCGTATTGCTTGCTGTTATTGGAACAACATACGTGTTTTACGCGACACCAATTATTGATGAAGCGGAAAAGGTTAACAAAGAGAACGCGGTTGCACAGTTTCAGCGAGTGGTGATGTTAGCCAGGGCACAATGGATAAAGACTAAGCAAGATACTGTGCTTATTTACGAAACTGAGTTTGACGCTGGTGGCAAAGTTAAACAGCACAAAGATGTAGCGGCAGAGCTATACATTAATGAAAAAGGCTGGCCCGAAGGACTTGAAAAAGAACAGGGGAATGCGTGCGAATACATGCTGACACTTGCAACCTTAAGAGAAGGTGAAGCGCTGTCAACAGTGACTGTAAGCGACCAGTATGCAAACGGTTACTTACAATGTGCATTCTTTTGGGAAAAAGAGATTTGGTTTGAATATAACGCTGGTAGCGGCGTTGTCAGGCAAAGAAACAGTTGATTAAACGGCGGCACGATTCGCCTTATCGTCATCAAGGAGATGTTATGAACACCAAGCAACAAGGCTTTACGCTAATCGAGCTGATAATTGTTGTAATCATTCTAGGGTTGCTTGCGGCCACAGCATTACCACGCTTTATTGATGTTACTGATGAAGCTCGTGAAGCAAGTGTTGAAGGCGTTGCTGGCGGTTTTGCCGCAGCGGTAGGTCTTGTAAGAGCGCAGTGGGAAGTTGAAGGCCGTCCGAGCGGAAACAATGGAAATGGGAACGGCACTGTAATCACTTACGATCAGACGCAAGTAGGGGTAGACGGCACCATTGGTTACCCAACGGGAAGCTCTACAGGCAACACACTTATTTCTACCGTTAACGACACTGAATGCAAAAACGTATTTGACTTAATTCTTCAGTCAGCACCAACAAACACAACGTCGACGAACGATACCGTTGTTGCTGATTTCAGATATGCCGTTCGTGAGGACGACTCAGGTGCAAATACACTTTGTGTTTACTACTTAGTTGAATCTATGGGTTTACCTAATAGCTCAGCACCGGCAGACGGAACGCCAGACGGTACAACGTACGACGGTTTCACTTACAACCCAGCCACTGGCCAGGTTACTGTTTTTTAATTAATACCTAGGAAGTTTAATTATGCAAAAAGTATCAACACAACAGGGTTTTACCCTAATCGAGTTAATCATTGTTATTGTACTGCTGGGTATTCTAGCGGTAACCGCAGCACCTAAGTTTTTGAACCTTCAAGATGATGCGCGTGATTCTGTATTACAGGGAATTGCTGGTTCCTTAGAATCTGCGTCATCGGTTGTTTATGGTAAAGCACTAATTGCAGATGCGGCAGGTACTAGTGATGCATCACAAGATGTTGATGTGGGCAATGCGGATGTAACTTTAGTATATGGTTATCCTGCTGGTCAGACTGAGGATAATATCACTGCATTACTTGACCTTCCTGATGAATATGCAGTCTCTGCTGTTGATACAGGTTTCGCTTTAATTTACTACACTGGATTTGGAACATACTCAGATACAGCGCCGACAGCTACTGGCTCTGCATGTACCGTAGAATACACAAACTCAGCAGCTGAAGGTGTGCGTCCTACTATCACGGTCAACTCTTGCGTTCAGTAATGTGAAGAAAACCGGTTTTACATTAGTAGAACTTATCATAACCATATTGGTTATTGGGGTGCTGGCGGTAACCGCCGCACCTCGCTTTCTTGGTAACGATACGGAAGAAGCTATCGCCCTTCGCGATCGCACACTTCAAGTTGTTCGTAACATGCAGTTTCGTGCTATGCAAAATGTGCAAGACACTAGCTGTGTGAAAATAACCGCCACTATCATTGCCCCTCCCGCTGGCCACGATTGTACAAACGCTCTTTCTACCGCTTTTGATGCCGATCAGGTAGTCGACGCATCAAGCACCGACTTTACTTTTCAAACGGCCGATGAAAATGGCGATAGCTTTTCTCAAATTCAGTTTGATGGGTTTGGCAGACCGCGGAATATCGCGTGTTCAACGAATTGTAGAATTCAAATAAGTACCTTTGCCATGTGTTTACAAAGCGAAGGGGCAGTTTATGCGTGCTAGGGTTGTGTTGCCTGTACATAGAAAATGCGTGAACGGCTTTACCCTGTTAGAGCTGGTGATTGGCATTGTTGTATTTACGATTAGCCTAACCGTAGTACTGTCGCTTATTGTCCCGCAAGCTGAACAAACCGCAGAGCCATTTCGTCAGGTGAAAGCGGCGAAATTAGGGCAGTCTTTAATGAATGACATACTTAGTCGCTCTTATGATGAAAATAGTGACAGAAGCCCGCCATTTGAAACCTGTAATGCCAAAGGAAATTGCTCAACAACACTTGGCCCAGAAGAAGCGAGCGAAGACGACTACGACGACGTGGACGATTACAACGGGTACACAGTTAACGACGTGGGCGGAAACTATAGCAGTTTCGGTTTTACCGTAACGGTAGATTACGACAGTGACCTAAACGACAGTACGCCAACAGACGGACTAACGTTTAAGCGTATCGATATCGCAGTTACGGCACCAGACGGCCAAGTTTACAATTTTAGCGCTTATCGAGGGAGCTATTAATGTCTCCACGACAAGCACAGCGACAACACGGTTTTACATTAATAGAACTTATTTTAGTGATCACTATTTTAGGTGTGATTAGCGTATCTGTAGCTCAAGTGATTTCCTTAAGTGCACAAATCTATATAACCGGCGCAGAGCGTACCCGCCTTGTTTCAGATGCGCGCTTTATTATTTTGCGGCTCGAAAAAGAACTGCGTAATGTGGTGCCAAATTCTGTGTCATTCGATTCGAGTTTAGGGTGTCTTTCTTACTACCCTATTAAGGAAAGTGGCACCTATGTGGGCGACGCGTTTAATAACCCTATGCACGTAGTCGTGTTCAATAGTCAGTTGAGTGAGGACGATACTCTTGTTATATACCCAACAAACCCGCAGAGCGTGAATGATAACGGGCGAATAATAGATGCTATTGCCGACGCTGCTTCCGATCCCACTAGCGATAATCAATATGACCTCACACTCAGTGCCCCTAATACACAATCTTCACCGGGAAAACGCTTCTTCATTCCTGAAGCGCAAGTAACCGTTTGTAGAACATCTTCCGTTCAAGGTGAACGCTTAATTAGGACGCAAGGTGCTACGTCGGGCGCCCTTGGTACTAATGTGGTTTCGTGGAGTGCGAATGTGGTCACTGCAGGGTTACGGCAAAATGGCTTAATCGAACTGCAAATGACATTACAAAGCAGTGACGATGAACAGATATCGGTTGTACACGAGGTGCATTTCCCTAATGTGCCATAGTAAAACACGCCAACAAAAAAAGTATCGTATAGGCCAACGTCCTGTCGGGTTGTCTGGTTCTCCTGCGCGCCAACAAGGCTCAACCACCATAGTAGCAATTATCATTAGTATTATACTTTTAGGTCTTGGTATTGCGCTGTCTAATCAAATCTCATCGAATATTCGCCAGCAATCCATTGAATATTATGGCGCTCGTGCTTACTTAGCGGCGCAAAGTGGGATGGAAGTCGCTATTTCTAGGCTAATTAACGGCGATAATCCGGCGTGCACAGTCATAACACAGCCGGTAGTTATAAGTGTAGTCAACATGCAGAATTGTACGATTACGCTATCTTGTGAGGTGGAAACTGAAGTCGAAGAGCCTGAAGTTGCCGCTGGTGAAATAAGGGTTTATGCGTTAGGGGCCGAAGCGCAGTGCAGTACCGGCCAGCTCGAAACCTCAAAACGCATTCTTGTTGAAGTAAGGCAGGAAGAATAATGACATACTGTAATTCTGTTGCTCGACTCTTTTTGATTTGTGCCTTGTTTATACATGCGTTAGCTGTGCAAGCCGTTCCTCAAATCGAAGGCAGGTTCATCGAGCTTCAAAACACCTACAATAAAGCAGAGTGGACAACCATTAGCTTTTCACAGGTATACGACGAGCCGCCAGCAGTGTTTATGCTGTCTACTAATCAGGGGGGCAACCCTGCCATTGTCAAAATTCGCAATGTAACCAGAACTGGGTTTGAAGCGCTGCCACTTGAACCCTCTGGAGAAGATGGTCCGCATATTACGATGGGAGGCCATTACTTAGCCATTGCTTACGGCGTTCACGAATTTCCGAATGGGGATATTGTTGAAGTAGGAAAAATGGAGCTGGATGCTACAACCATCCAAGCCTCTACTAGTTCCCCTTGGTACATTCCAATAGGGACATTAGTTCCCGGAACAGAAGATGCTCGATACGCACAGGTGCCTCTGCAAACTAACTTTGGTGAAAAACCTGTATTTTTTCACTCCATTCAAACTGTCAATAACCAAGTGGATGTAAATGGGAAAAAGCCTCCCAATGAGCATTTGCTTCCATTTTTAACTATTGCGGCTAAATACGAAGCGCCGTCATATTACATAGCACTGGAAGCATCAGAAACCGATTTTGAGCCCGTCACACGTCCCGAAACGGTTGCTTATATGGCAACAACTGAAGGGTTCGACCGCAGGTTCTTTGATGACAACGGTGTAGAGGTGGTCTGGGAGGCAGACTTTGCGGACGTACGCATTCAGGGATGGGACGATGGTTGTTTTCAAAATAGCTTTAAAAATAAATACACACAAACGCCGCTAGTTGCCGCGAGTAAAATTAGCCGCAACGGAGGCGATGGTGGCTGGCTGCGCAGTTGTGGTGTGAGCAAAACAAAATTGGGCCTTCGCGTAGATGAAGACCGAAGTATGGACTCAGAACGTAATCATACTGAAGAAGACGCTAGTATTCTGGCTATGACATCAGAGTTTGTGTTTAGTGGTGAAATTCCTAGCTGCGACGTTGCATTCCCGGGTGCGGTGGCAGCATTTGGTGGTGCGCCTATTAACCTACCCGCTTTCAGTCGCATTATTGATGAAAATGGTGGTGTGCTTAGTGCCACACAACTAGTGGCTGGGGGAACAGCTGGGAATGCGGACTATCCAAAATGTGGAGAACCAGGCGTCGACTGTACAGTGAACAATACAGACTCACTAACCGCATCACAGGCCAGAGCTATACCAACCCTCACAGTTAATGATAGCAGTGAAGACTTAGCCCCTGGTAATTTGGCCGGCGATTATTTTTATAGTCGGCTGAATGTGCTTATGGCGGCAGGAAACTATAACGTTGTTGCACCGACTAGAATCTATATTGCCGACCCCGGTACCAATCCACCGGGGCAACCAACACGCTTCGTTATGGCTAATGCTAATGTCACCATTGCAGATGGAGCCTACCTAGCGATTTATGTAGACGGTGATGTGGTTATTGACGGTTCAAACCCGAGGGCGTTGGTTATTGCCAAAGGGAAGGTGACGTTCGCTAATGTGGGTGACGAAACTATCGTCGGCCGCTTCAATGCAGGAGGAGGCGTTGAGTCTGTTTCTTCAACAACGGCAAATCTACCAGCTCCCCTCAGCGTAACAGCTAATGAAGTACCAAATAATATTCCTGGCATATGTGGACGTGAGGTTGTAGAAGTATTAAATCACTACCGGTATGAACTTGCCGACAATAAAGGTAGTAGCTGCGCGGCAAAAGAAGTAACACTGAAAGCCTGCGCAGATGTAAATTGCGACCTCATTTACTCTCAACCCTCTACGGTTAACCTATCCCCGCAAAATAGCAACAATTTCCGATGGACTGGAACCGATATCGTGTCGTTTACTGGGCAAATCTCTTTAGCTATCGATAGCCTAAAGGGGCAAGACACAAAGCTTGCAACGTTAGGTGAGACGCCATCGTCTCAGCTGCGCTGTTTCATTGGCGGAAAAGAAGTGGGTATAGAAGGCTGCAAGATAAACTTTGAAGATGATGGCCTGGTATTTAAAAACCTTTCTGACAACAACACAACCATCGTCACCCAGCTATCAGGCAAGCCTTCTGACGAAGGTTTCAATAGTAAAAATTATGCCGTTGAGGCCTGTGGTAATTCAGAATTCTTGAAAAACAAAATTGTTGATGTCGACCTCAACTACAATTGCTCAAGCTCTAGCAACTGTTCAAACAACTTAGCCCTGACAAATAACGGTAATACTTATCAGATTGGACTATCACCACAGACATTTTCTCTGCAGTTTGATACTAATTCGCGAGCGGAATTTACGTTGCGGTATCCGGACGCGGGTGAGCTTTCGCTGTCAGGAACAATTACTGATAGAGCCGCACTAACAGGTTCATCAAACATCTTCAAAGTTCGTCCATTCGGTTTCGCAATGGATGTCTTAAATGACGCTGGCACCAGTTTCAACCCAAACGGGTATGCAATCAATCCGAATGGCTCACTGCTAAAGCGTACGGGAGAAAACTTTGTGCTAGGTCTTCGTACTGTGCAATGGGTTGATGGTGAAGACAATAATGACGATGGGATACCAGATAACTTTGCAGACTTAGCAAATAATAATACGGCCGAACATTATTCAGGTAGTGTCAACCTCACTCCTCAGCAATTGCTACCAGTAAGCGGCTCTGCGGGTTCGTTAAGTATCACAAGTGTCAATTTTGAAGACGAGGGTAAAGTTAATCAAGCCTTAAATTATGACGAAGTTGGCATCATATCCATTGTCGCTCAAGGTACCTATTTGACAGACTCTACGGTGTTGGGCCAATTAAATAATGTGGGACGATTTGCGCCATCAAACTTTTCACTAACAGGAAATGTGGTGGCGGCATGTACTACCAGTAATGCGTTCAACTACTTTGGTCAACCTATAAGTGAAGTGAGCTTCTCGCTAACCGCACTTAACCAAAATGGCAGCCGCACCACAAACTACTACGATGGTTTTGATAAGCTAACCAGTCTCGGTTTGCAGGTTGAGCATGACGGCAATTTGCTAAACCGTTTGGAAAATATCAACTCGATAGGCTGGCCTCAAAGCGGAGCGACAGGACAAATTATTTTCTCTGATAATGACATTGCATTTAGCCGCTTAGGTAGCGCAACACTGGACGGGGCATATATCGATGCCGCTGTCGTGCTGGTGGCAGACCAAGCACAAACTGAGGGCGCAAACTTCAATGGACTTTCTTGTTCCGGTCAGTGCGTTGACGATTTTGGTGATTCAATCAGCTTTGCCTACGGTCGTGCAACGTTGATAAATAACTACGGTGCAGCCGACGAAGCGCTTTTGTTACCGCTTCGCACCCAATATTGGGACGGAAGTAATTGGCGAATTAATAAGTATGACAGTTGTACGGCTTATGATCACGACAACGTGAATGACGAATCTGGTGAATTGGTTTCTTCGGGGGAAGAGTCATTAAGTGAAGGAGCCTATAGAGATAGTGACGGAATACGCCTGTCATCACCAAACGGTGCTGGCAATTATCCTGTTAGTTATACGCCTGATGCTTGGCTATTGTGGGATTGGGATGGAGATGGCGAAGCTGATAACCCTCCAAACGCAACGCTTACGTATGGTGTGTATCGAGGAAACGACAATATCATTTACAAGCGCGAGCAAATCAATAATTAGCAAAGAAGGTTATCCCGCTTGACCGAAATGCTGGTTGCGTAGCACACCGTAGTGGCGCCAACATAAAGAGATGTAAATTATTAGCAAATTGTTTTTGAACCTTCTAATTTTCACAGGGTCACTATGTGGGTCTAATTTTAAAATTATTTGGAAACGCGTGTGTGGTATCCCTTCATGGGTAAGGCGCTAAAACTACTAAGCAAAAATGCAGTTATTTCGTCACTTAATTACAGCATTACTTGCCCAAAATAGCCCCCATTGTTAAAGTGTGCGAATAAATATCGACTTCACGTTAAAGCGTCGCCATCTCACCTTTGCAAATACGCGTTAACACAGAAACAGGAATACACTCTTCATGTTTAAAAAGCTTCGAGGCATGTTCTCTAACGATCTGTCCATCGACCTCGGAACAGCTAATACGCTGATTTATGTAAAAGACCAAGGTATTGTTCTAAACGAGCCTTCAGTAGTAGCTATTCGTCAAGAGCGCGCAGCAGGACCAAAAAGTGTTGCAGCAGTAGGTGCAGAAGCTAAGCGAATGCTTGGTCGTACGCCGGGTAATATACGTGCAATTCGTCCGATGAAAGACGGTGTTATTGCCGACTTTTACGTCACTGAAAAAATGCTTCAGCACTTTATTAAACAAGTGCATGACAATAATTTCTTGCGCCCAAGTCCTCGTGTATTAGTGTGTGTTCCTTGTGGTTCAACACAAGTAGAGCGCCGCGCAATTAAAGAATCTGCATTGGGTGCAGGTGCCCGCGAAGTTTATCTTATCGACGAGCCAATGGCGGCTGCTATCGGTGCGGGTTTACCTGTATCAGAAGCAACAGGTTCAATGGTGGTCGATATTGGTGGTGGTACAACAGAAGTTGCCATTATCTCACTTAACGGCGTAGTTTATTCATCATCTGTTCGTATTGGTGGTGACAAGTTTGATGAAGCTATTATCAACTACATTCGTCGTAACTTCGGTTCACTAATTGGTGAAGCAACCGCTGAACGCATCAAGCATGAAATAGGTGCTGCCTATCCAGGTGAAGAAGTGCGCGAAATTGAAGTGCGCGGTCGCAACCTAGCAGAAGGCGTACCTCGCGGGTTCACGCTAAACTCAAACGAAATTCTTGAAGCGCTTCAAGAACCACTAACCGGCATTGTTTCAGCCGTTATGGTGGCGCTAGAACAGTCTCCGCCAGAGCTTGCTTCAGACATTTCTGAGCGCGGTATGGTACTTACCGGTGGTGGCGCGTTACTTAAAGACTTAGATAGATTGCTAATGGAAGAAACGGGCATTCCAGTTGTTATTGCTGATGATCCGCTTACTTGTGTAGCACGCGGCGGTGGTAAGGCATTCGATATGATTGACCTTCACGGTGGCGACCTGTTTAGCTACGAATAAACAGGAAAGGCAACCGTAAGGTTGCCTTATTTGTATCATGGATACTATTTTTACCCGCGGCCCTTCGTTAAATAACAGGCTTACACTGGCGCTTGTGCTGTCGGTGATTCTGATATTTGTCGACCATAAGCTAGACGGTTTCAAATCAACGCGGGTTTATCTCAACTCATTAATGAGCCCACTTCAGTATTTAGCAAACCTTCCCGGTTTAATGCTAAATGAAAGTGCCCAGCGTCTTACCTCTCAAGAGCAATTGCTGGCCGAAAACCAGAAACTTAATAATCAGCTGTTGTTAATGAGCGAAAAGCTCCAGCAGTTCGATGTAATTGCAAAAGAAAATGCACAATTAAGAGAGTTACTGCAGGCACCTATTCGGGTTTCTTCTCGAAAAATGGTTGCTGAGTTAATGGCGGTGGATAAAAACCCGTATAGCCAGCAGGTGGTTATCAACAAGGGTGCGATAGACGGCGTATATCTGTCTCAGCCAGTTATTGATGATAAGGGCATAGTGGGTCAGGTAATGGAAGTTGGGTCTACAAACAGCCGTGTATTGCTGATTGCCGATGTTACCCACGCTATTCCTGTGCGATCTCTTCGAAACGATATTCGCTTTATCGCAACCGGAAGCGGCGCACTAAACGAGCTGTATCTAGAGCATGTTCCTCATAGTGTCGATATTCAAGAAGGTGACACATTAATTTCGTCTGGCTTAGGAAAGGTCTTTCCAGAAGGTTACCCTGTGGCAAGAGTGTCACAAGTTGTTCGAGATGAAAGCCGACCTTTTGCTCGTGTTATTGTTACACCTTTAGCAAACCTAGACAGGCTTCGACACCTATTGCTGTTATGGCACACACCTGAGTCAGAAAATGAGTCTGATGCTAACTCAACTGACGACACTGATAAGCCAGCTGTAAACGAGGAAGAATCTTCAGATGCGTAAACGTAACCTCGTTATATGGATTAGTCTGTTAGTTGCTCTGGTACTGCAAATTGTTCCACTGCCCACTCAAGTAGATGTGTACCGTCCTGACTGGGTGCTGGTTGTATTAGCATATTGGAGCATGGCGCTGCCCCACAGAGTGAATGTGGGTGTAGCCTTCTTAACGGGCGTAGCCATGGATGTATTGGTAGGCACAACCTTAGGTATTCATAGCCTTGGGTTGAGTATATGCGTATACGTGTTAGCAGCTAACTACCAGCGGTTGCGTAATTATTCTGTATGGCAGCAAGCCATTATTATCGGCCTACTATCGGCGCTATATCACTTACTTACATTTTGGGTGCAGCATCTACTGACTGATATTTATTTCCAAGTCGATTACCTGTGGCCAGTGATAACGTCAATGGTGTTGTGGCCGTGGGTATTTTGGCTGCTTCGACGCACGCGCAGACAGTTTTCAATTTCGTAACCCGAACACGTTCTCGATTAAACCAAAGGTAAGCCAATGACAAAATCGGTAGTGTTAGCGTCAGCCTCTCCACGACGCACCGCTTTGCTCAAGCAAATGAACATAGCCCATACAATACAGCCTGCCGATATTGACGAGTCGCCCCGTGACAACGAGCCACCGATGGAGCTTGTCGCAAGGCTAGCCAGTGAAAAAGCCCAAGCGGTGAAAGCATACCTTGAGGATCAGCAGGCAATGACCGACGACAAGGTTATTCTGGCCAGCGACACCCTAATATCGTTTAACGGACAAAGTGTTGGCAAGCCAGAAGATAAAGCAGATTCTAAGCGCATCCTCACTATGCTTTCTGGTAAAACTCATGACGTCCTTACCGCTATTTGTGTGCTTGATAACGCTCAGCAGCAGACTCAAGTAATTACCACATCTGTGACTTTTGCAGCATTGACGGATGAGCAAATTGACGCATACTGGGAAACAGGAGAACCTGCCGACAAAGCAGGGAGTTACGCTATTCAAGGTATTGGTGGTGAGTTTGTAGTTTCCATTAACGGCAGTGCAAGTGCCGTAATAGGCCTACCACTGTACGAAACCCGCCAATTACTTAATGCATTTGGAGTTGTGTCGTGAGTGCTGAACTGCTTATTAACGTTACCCCGTCAGAGTCACGGGTGGCGCTTATTGAAAACGGAATACTGCAAGAAATTCACGTAGAGCGTCATACCAAACGCGGTTTGGTTGGCAATATCTATCGCGGTAAAGTTAGCCGTGTATTACCGGGAATGCAGGCAGCATTTGTTGATATCGGTCTAGAAAAGGCCGCCTTCTTACATGCATCTGACATTGTCATTCACAATGAAATTGCCGAAGAAGTCTCGGCAAGCCATATTCAAAAGCAAGACATTCGCGAGTTGGTGCGAGACGGTCAAGATATTGTGGTTCAGGTAGTGAAAGATCCTATCGGTACCAAAGGCGCACGCCTTACCACAGACATTACTATCCCCAGCCGTTATCTTGTATTTATGCCTTCGGTGACTCACGTAGGCGTATCTCAACGCATTGAAGAAGAAGCAGAAAGAGAACGCTTAAAGTCGCTGGTGCAAGAGTTTTGTGATGAAAACGGTGGCTTCATTCTGCGCACTGCGGCTGAAGGTGTGGGCAAAAACGAACTGCAGTCCGACGCAGCATTTTTGCGAAGGCTGTGGGATAAAATTCAGTCGCGTATGAAAAAGCGTAAGTCGAACGTGCTTTACGAAGACTTACCGCTAGCACGACGAGTGCTACGCGACTTTGTTGGTACAGAGCTCGACAGAATTCGTATCGACTCGAAACTATCATTCAATGAACTTCACCAGTTCACCAAAGAGTATGTGCCTGAAATGAACGGCAAGCTCGAATACTACCCGGGTGATAGACCTATTTTTGATTTATACGATGTGGAAAATGAGGCGCAGCGAGCCTTGGAACGCCGTGTCGATTTAAAATCTGGCGGCTACTTGATCATTGATCAGACCGAAGCGATGACCACAATCGATATTAATACGGGCGCTTTTGTTGGCCACCGGAACTTAGAAGAAACGATTTTTAACACCAATATTGAGGCGACGCAGGCAATTGCCCGTCAGTTAAGATTGCGCAACTTGGGTGGGATGATCCTTATCGACTTCATCGATATGATTGAACCAGACCACAAACGACGTGTCTTACACTCATTAGAGGTGGCGACGAACAAGGACAGAGCCAAGATAAATATTCACGGTTTTACTGCGCTAGGGCTAATTGAAATGACCCGTAAACGCACCCGTGAAAGCATTGAGCATATATTGTGCGGAGAATGCCCGGTGTGTAAAGGGCGAGGCACGGTAAAAACCATTGAAACCATTTGCTTTGAAATTATGCGTGAAATTGTACGGGTGAATCGCGCCTACGACGCAGACAAGTTTGTGGTTTACGCTTCACCAAAAGTGGCGGAAGCCTTAATGGGTGAAGAGTCTCATATGCTGGCAGAACTGGAAGTATTTGTGTCTAAACAAATCAAGGTTCAAACAGAAACATTGTACAATCAGGATAAGTACGACGTCGTCATGATGTAATGCATTAACGTATACAAAGGCAAAATGTGACAAATTTTTCGTCGGTAGCCGCTTATCTACTTAAGAAGTTTTGGCTGCTACTCGCCGTATTGCTTGTACTTTTCGCGCTTGTTTTAAGCGCTGCACGCTATGCTCTGCCGCATATTGAGCACAACAAACACCTGTTGGAAAATTATATTAATGAGCAGTATGGCGTAAACCTATCCATCCAAAGTGTGCATGCTGTTTGGCAGCGCAATGGTCCAAGTATTGTGCTCAATTCGGTGTCGTTGGCTAAAAACGATGCTTCCCCTGTTGCATTGGATATCAGGCAAATCTACGTCGAGCTAGATTTTTGGGAATCGCTACGCCACCAACTTATCTCATCTACCCGTTTTGAGCTGCGTGGTCTTAAGCTTGATATTGACGCCGATCGTCTTTCTGGAGGCGATAAGAATAACTTCCCTGTAGTAAATGCACTAGAGCGTCTGTTTTTAGAGCAGCTTCAAAGCTTCTCGTTAGAAGACGGGGTGGTATCTGTCACTCATCTTAATGAAACCAATTCATTTGATATTGAAAGTTTATCGTGGAACAACCATGAAGAGCGACACCAAGGTTTAGGTCAGCTTAAGGTTGCAGATTTAGCGGCTAACTCGGCGTCGTTTATCATTGATATCACGGGCACGCGGGAAGACTTTGACGGCGTGTTTTACGCCAAAGCAGAAGAGCTCGATATTTCTCCGTGGGTTAGCGATCTCATCAAAACCAAGCGTCCACTAGCGCAAAGCCGCGCAAACTTTGAAGTATGGACTAACTTTTCTCAAAGTGAAGTCACTAGCGTACAAGCCGAGCTTAGTGAAAGCCTTTTAGAGTGGGGCAGTGGCCGCGCGAAAACGGTAACAGGTATCAGCGGAGGTAGTCTTCAGGCGTTGCCTAACGATGAGAACAGACAGGGAGGCTGGAATGTCCGAGTGGATCAATTGGTGCTTAATTCGAGCAACGAGACCCTTACAACAGACCTAATTGGCAGTATAAGTGCAAATGGTGATGCGCTGATAAACACCGTAAAGCCAGTGCAAATTAACCCCTTTCTGCTGCTGTTACCGCTTTTCATGGATGATACCAGTGAAGAAGAAATACGCGGGCTTAATCCAAAAGGCGAGTTGGCCACGTTGCAGGTTCAATGGCACAACGGCCAGCCTTCTTTAGCGGCTAAAGTGCTAGATTTGCAGTGGGACAAAACAGATAAGGTACCAGGTCTTTCGTCGCTAGATGCAGACTTTTTCTGGTATAAAAATAATGGCGCTATCTACTTAGAGAGTGCGGATAGCTTACTAAGTGCCAACGGCGTAATTAAGAAAGACGTCAATATAAACCTGTTTAAATCTCAGTTTTATATTTACCCAGAGCAGATAGATAGCGAAGACAAGCAGTGGGTAGTAAAAGGCAGCGATATGCTGTTCGATAGTGATGTCGTTACTCTTCACCCGCAGTTTAAACTGAATACGTCGACAGGGTTTATGTCGCTTTATGTGGATGTAAGCCCATTGGCGCTAAATGAGGTGAGCAGTTTATTTCCCCCTTCTTTAATGGGGGCCAATACCGACAAATACCTTACTCGTGCGTTTACAGGAGAAGGTGAAATCGCAAATGCGCGCGTGCTGTGGCACGGTCGCACGAGTGACTTCCCGTTTGACGACAACACAGGCATTTTTCAGGCGTATGTCGATATTGAGCAGGGGGATTTTCTTTTTGCGCCAGACTGGCCGGCACTTAATAACTTAGACCTATCTTTGTATTTTGTGAATAATGCATTAGTGATGGAGAGCCCTAGTGCGACGCTTGCTGGTATGAAAATCAGTGATATGTCGGCTGCCATTCCAAGCTTTAGTCCAGATGCTCGCCTGATTATTTATGCCAATGGTACTGGCACTGGTAACGCGCTAACCGCGTTAATGATGGATTCGTCCCTTAAAAAATCTTTAGGCAAAGTACTTAACGAAGACGTGCAAATTGGCGGGCCTCTATCTGCCGATATAAAGCTTGATATCCCGTTTAAAGGCAAAGATGTGGTGGCATCGGGAACGGCGCACTTGTCGAATAACCCCGTTTTTGTTGCGACCACAAATATGCTATTTGATAAGGCATCGGGAGAGGTGTCATTTGTTAATGGCGATATAGACGCAAGTGGGCTTCAGGCGCAGTTTCTTAAACAGCCGGTGAACTTGTCGCTATCCGGTAGACAGGGCGACACATACGACCTAAATGTAGAGTTAGGCGGGCGATGGCATGTACACCCGCTGGCTAACTATGTGAATACAGACCTCACCGAATACATCGACGGCGAAAGTGATTGGAACACTACAGTTCAACTGTCGCTTTCAAACAGTGGGTTTAACTATACTGCCAATTTAACTGCAGATTTAACGGCGACACAAAGTGTATTGCCTGCTCCCTTCGATACGCCAGCGGGCAGCAGTTTACCGCTGCTTATTACCAGTAAAGGCGATAGCAAAGCATCAAATGTGGAGGCGTCACTTGGTGATAACATTCGTTTTGATGGCGTACTACCGCACAAAGAAATGCAGTTTTCACGTGCGCACTTGGCACTTGGCGAAAGCGATATAGCCAATATTGGTACAGGTTTTAGTATCAGTGCGAATCTAGCTCAAGCTGATGTGCAAGAATGGTTTACCACTATAAATATGTTACTTTCCGGTAAAGGGAAAGACACCAGCACCGCCGTTGCAAAAACAAATGCTCAATCGAGTATCCAATCAAACGAAAGCAAAAAAGCGAATTTGTTTGGTACTCCCTCGCGGATATTCGCCAAAGCCGACAAGCTAAATTTTGCTGGCCACAGTATTAAAGATGCGCAGCTTAGTGCAACAGAACGCAATAAAGATTGGATCCTAGACTTAGCGTCGCCTCAGGCAAGAGCCACTATTCGTATTAATAGTGATTTAGACGAGCAGGGCATTGAGATAAATGCCGACTATTTATCACTAGAGAAGCCTGCTCAAGCCGGGGGGGCGACAAAAACCGGTTCAGAGAGCGGCGTTGAGTTAGCTACGAATAGTGTTATGCCAAGTGAGGAAGGCGAGTCGCCCTACAATATTGACCCAAATACGCTACCGCCCATTTATTTTTATTGTCAGTCCTGTGGCGTGCACGGCATCGATTTAGGTGAAATTACCTTAGACATCGCGAAGGAAGAGAATGGTTTAGCCATTCGTCAGCTTCTAGTGAAATCTGATGAAACTAACGTTACCGCAACGGGTTATTGGAAGCACATGGGAGGCGAGATTCAAAGCGCGTTAAACGGAACATTAACGTCTCCCGACGTTGGGCAGATGCTAAAAGAGTACGGTGTTGAATCAGGTATAAAAGATTCTAGCGCAAATGTGGCGTTTGATATCAACTGGCCAAATGCGCCGATGGATTTCGGGTTTGAAAAGCTAAACGGTAATGTTGAGTGGTCGCTGTCAGATGGGTATCTAACTGAGTTGAGTGATAAGGGGTCACGTATCTTTACCCTGTTTAGTTTGAACTCGTTAGTGCGGAAGCTCAGCCTCGACTTTCGAGACGTTTTTGCTAAGGGGTTTTTCTACGACGATATGGGCGGCACGTTAAGTATTGTTGATGGCAAAGCGTATACCGACGATACTGAAATTGACGGCGGCGCTGGTGAAATAGAGATCACGGGTTTCACCGACCTCAATACCGGTGGATTAAATTACAACGTATCGTTCGCACCGAACGTAACCGGGAACTTACCGTTTTTAGTGTATTTCTTGGCTACGCCGCCCACTGCACTCGCTGCTCTTGCCATAGACCAGGTGCTAACCTCTGCGAAAGTTATTTCGAATGTGAACTATCGCGTTACAGGCACCATAAAAGATCCTAAGTTCGACGAAGTTGAGCGCAACAGCAAAGACATCAGCTTACCTGCGCAAAATGCGCCTGTACCAGCCAACCCGCAAGACAGGCCAATAACGGAAGATGACGTACGCAGGCTTAAAATGGAGGTGATCGATGGTTAATTTAGTTGCATTACAAATGACATCTGCGCCAAGCGTGGAAGAAAATCTCGACACCGTTGCAAACGAAATGGCATCGGCAAAGATTGAGAAAGACAGTTTAGTTGTGCTTCCAGAGTGTTTTGCTTATTTCGGCGGTAAGGACAAAGGCCAACTTGCTGTGGCAGAAACAAAGGGCGAAGGTGAGATTCAGCGACGTTTGTCAGTGCTTGCTGCACAATATCAGTGCTATCTGGTTTCGGGTACGTTTCCAGTGAAAAACAATAGCCCAGAGAAGTTTTCCGCAGCCTGCATGCTGTTTGGCCCCGATGGTGATGTGTTGGCAGACTACCGCAAAATTCACATGTTCGATGTATCAGTTAACGACAACACGGGCAGTTATCGTGAATCGGCGACAACCGAAGCGGGCAGCGAGGTGGTTACTGTTGAAACGCCAATAGGCAACATTGGTCTTGCGGTGTGCTATGATGTACGCTTTCCAGGATTATTTACTGCAATGGGCGATATCGATATTTTAGTGTTGCCAGCGGCCTTTACCCAGCGCACCGGAGAAGCGCATTGGCATGCGTTGTTGCAAGCCAGAGCCATTGAAAAGCAGTGCTTTGTGGTAGCTGCAAATCAAAGTGGCGTGCATGCAAATGGCCGTGAAACATACGGTCACAGTCTTGTACTGTCGCCTTGGGGGGAGACCCTTGCCGAACGCAAAACCGACGTAGGGTTAGTTTCGGCAAAAGTAGATATTGCAGAAAGAGAAACCATTAAACAGAATATGCCGGTTGCCGAACATAACCGATTCAGGAGTCACTTTGTCTAAATCTGTTGAGCGTCATTTATTATCTGACTCAGGGCTAGATATCTCTAAGCTAGAGCGTGCTTTAGCGACTATTCATCGTCACGATACCGACTATGCCGATTTATATTTTCAGTCAAGCCAGCACGAAAGCTGGGTGTTGGAAGATGGCATTATTAAAGAAGGCAGCTATAACATAGAGCGCGGCGTAGGCGTGCGTGCAATTAGCGGCGAGAAAACAGGGTTCGCTTATTCAGACGAAATAAGCGAAGAAGCGTTGACCAAAGCGTGTAAAGCGGCTCGCGGCATTGCGCCAAGCGGCGGTTCACAACAAGTTGCTTCGCTTGGACAAAAACCAGTGCAAGCGCGATACAGCGAAAATAACCCTATTCTTGCGATGCAAGACGCTGAGAAAATTTCGCTTTTAAAAGCAGTAGATGCCTATATCCGCAAACAAGAGCCGTCTGCCAATCAGGTAGTGGTGAGCTTAAGCGGTGTGTATGAAGAAATTTTAGTTGCTGGCAGTGACGGTACTTTAGCCACTGATATTCGTCCGCTGGTGCGCTTGAACTGCTCGGTATTGCTAGAACAAGGCGATAGACGTGAACGTGGTTCAGCGGGAGCTGGTGGTCGTTATGCCTACTCGTTCTTTAAACAAGACGAAAACGGAAAACCGTATTACGAAACCTTGGCAGAAGATGCCCTTCACATGGCACGCGTAAACATGCAGGCAGTGGCGTCACCGGCAGGCGCTATGCCTGTAGTATTAGGTAACGGTTGGCCTGGTGTATTACTTCACGAAGCGGTTGGGCACGGTCTTGAAGGCGACTTTAACCGTAAGGGTGCATCAACATTTAGTGGCCGTATTGGTCAGCGCGTTGCTGCAAAAGGCGTGACGGTTGTTGACGATGGCACATTAAACGACCGTCGTGGCTCGTTGTCGGTAGACGATGAAGGCACACCAACAGCGCACAACGTGCTTATTGAAGATGGTATCTTGAAAGGTTATATGCAGGATAAACATAACGCCAAGCTTATGGGCGTTGCGCCTACCGGTAACGGTCGTCGTGAATCCTATGCACACTTGCCTATGCCCCGCATGACGAATACTTATATGTTGGAAGGCCAACACGATCCGCAGGAAATTATCGCGTCTATCGACAAAGGTATTTACGCGCCGAACTTTGCTGGCGGACAAGTAGACATTACGTCAGGAAAATTTGTATTTTCTAGCGCGGAAGCTTACTTAATTGAAAACGGTAAAATTACTGCGCCAGTAAAAGGGGCTACCTTAATTGGTAACGGTCCAGAGGTTATGCAAAAAATCTCAATGATTGGCAACGACACTGCCCTAGATAAGGGCGTGGGCGTATGTGGTAAAGACGGTCAAAGCGTGCCAGTGGGTGTAGGTCAGCCTACGCTTAAAATTGACGAGTTGACGGTGGGTGGCACGGCTTAATTCAGCTCAAACCCGTAAACTGGAAAATTAAAAAAGGTTGGGCCTAGGCACCAACCTTTTTTTGTAAGCTGACTGGTATAAGTCGCGGCTAACTTTCAAATCCTTTTTCATTCAACCACTTAATGGCATCTTCCTCGTTGCCAAAAATACCTAGCTCAAGGCCTGCATTGTCGTAAATTCTCTGAAATTGCGCCCTTACAATGGGCTGCACCGTGGTATCGCCGATAACTAGCGCGCCAAGCGCCATTCCGTGCTTCGCACGCCACTCTATTGAACGCTGCAGTTCTGTCTCACCTGCTTTAGTGAGAAGGGCAGAACCATGCAAAAAACCTAAAAATGCCCAACGCTTACCAGCAAAGCTGTTAATTACATCCATCATGTCGCGTGCGTAACGCTCAATGGCTGCCCCATCAGCAATACCTTCAGCCGATACACCTACAATGTCGCCCAGTACAGCAATTTGATACTGGCCATACTTACTTCTGAGCTTAGTATTAGGGTTTGAAAAAATTTTCATATTACCCCCTATGGGCAGGCGGACTTAATGCCGAGTTTGGCTAACATGCCACCCTTTAGTCGTCGTGAATAACGTCTTTCAAATACTGAAACAACTCTCTGAATGCTTTAGGCGGCGCATTTTTTTCACGCTCTTTTTTAATTTGGCGATGAAATTGGCGCAGCTTTTGGCGGTCCAGTTCAGGGTGCGCTTCAATCAGCTTTTGAATAGCGGGATCGCCCTGTTCAATCACGGCTTCACGGGCTTTTTCTAGTGCATGAAAGGCCGCATTGCTCGCCTGATGCTGATGCGAAATTTTAGCCAACGCCTCTTCAATAGGGGCGGTATCTCTTTGACGTAAAGCTTTGCCGATAAACTGAAGCTGACGGCGGTAACCGTCTTTTTTCTTATTCACTTTGCGGGCAATAGCTACGGCGTCAGCAAGCTCTTCATCCATTGGAATCGTCGCTATGTGAGCATCGGTCAGGTTAACCAACGTTTCACCTAGCTTGTGAAGTTCTTTAGCTTGACGCTTCAGCTCAGTTTTACTGATTAATTCTTCCTCTTCGAACTCATCTGCTTGCGCATCTTCGAAGTAAGGATCTTCAGGAGAATTGTATTTCTGATCACTCATTTCAAACTCATTAGTGTTACACTTTAGCTAAATTGTAACTATCACAGTCGAATTAAGACAGCGAAACTTACTATGCAAATTGAGCAGCAGTTAGCCGACATTCAAAATGTCGTAGATGATGTACTGAAATTAGCCCTTTCTAAAGGCGCAACACAAGCCGAAGCCAGCATGTCTAAAGTGCAGGGCATCGCCGTGTCTTCACGTATGCAAGAAGTTGAAAACGTTGAATTTACCAATGACGGCGGCTTAGGTATAAGCGTATACGTAGGCAAGCGAAAGGGGAGTGCGTCTACCGCAGATCTGAGCAAAGCGGCGCTAACACTCGCGGTAGAAAAAGCCGTCGATATTGCACGTTATACCAGTGAAGATCCGTGTACAGGTTTGGCCGATGCCGACCTTATTGCTACCGAGTTCCCTGATTTAGATCTGTATCACCCTGAAGAATTAGATACTGAAAAGGCCATTAAAACTGCTATTGAAGCCGAAACGGCGGCAATGAATTACGACTCGCGCATTACAAATTCAGATGGCGCGTCGTATAACGCAAATCTAGGTATGCGCGTTTACGGCAACACGCACGGTATCAATGCAGGTTATCCTAGCAGCCGTTATTCACTAAGCTGTATGGTTATTGGTGCACAAGATAACGATATGCAGCGCGATTACGCTTACACAGTAAGTCGTAAAGCGTCTTTGCTGCAATCAGCAAGTGCAGTGGGTATTGATGCCGCTAAAGCTACTGTAGACCGTTTGGGGGCTCGTAAAATCAACACGGCAAACGTGCCTGTGCTTTTACACCGTGACATCGCATCTAGCTTATTTGGCCATTACGTTGGAGCTATCAGCGGCGGCAGCCTTTATCGTCGCTCTAGCTTCTTGCTAGATAGCTTGGGTAAACAAGTTTTCCCAGAATGGCTTAATATTGAAGAGCGTCCGTTTATTAAAGGCGGTCTGGCAAGCTCAAGCTTCGACAACGAAGGTGTGGCATGTTCTGACATGACCATTGTCGATGGGGGTAAATTGGCTACATACCTTTATACTACCTACTCGTCGCGTAAGCTAAACACCCGCTCGAATGGCCACGCCGGTGGTATTCATAACTGGCTAGTAGGTGATACGGGTCACAGCGACGCCGACCTGCTTAAAGAAATGGGCACAGGTTTGTTCGTAACCGAACTGATGGGGCAGGGCGTTAACGGTGTGACGGGCGATTACTCGCGCGGCGCAGCGGGATACTGGGTTGAAAATGGCATCATCCAATACCCAGTTCACGAGGTAACTATTGCTGGCAATCTGAAAGATATGTTTAAAGGCATTGTGGCAATTGGCGCTGAAAAAGATGTGCGCGGTAGTGTACAGACCGGCTCTGTACTTATCGACCAAATGAAAATAGCAGGTAGCTAATTTACGCTTTCTCGAAACGCTGAAGGAGACAGCCCGGTGGACTTCTTAAAGCGTTTCGAGAACGTAAATACATTTGCGTAGCCTACATAACTGGCGATATAAGATACGGGCCACTGCGTGCTTAGTAATAAGCTTTTGGCTCGTGTCATACGCAAATGGATAACGTGCTGTTTGGGGCTGCGCCCAAACACTTGTAAGCACAGCCTATGAAGGTGAGGGGCAGAATAATGCGCTTTCTCACTTAAGCTCTCCATATCCCAATCAAACTGAAGCTGTTTTCCAACCGCTGAAAAAAGGCTGTGTAGTCTGCTTACCTGGCGTCGTTCTTTCTCATCGTGAGTATGTACGTCACTCAAAGGCGCATCAATAATACGGTACAGATAGCGAGACACAACTTGCATCGCCGAATTTCGATTCTCGACGTCACGCTCTAAATACAAAAGTTCCATTGCATGATGCAGTCCTTCCAGCATGGCATTATCCACTATCACAGCACCTAGCTTATTAAATGGTGTCCAGCGTTCGGAGTCTGCCAGGTTGACCCAAATTATATCCCATTGCTCACTGACTATTGTGACTTCGAAACTTTGTCCAGCGGGTAGAATAATTAGCTGTCCTTCATCCAATTGCATCTCGCCTGACGGGACACGAAATTTTCCTTGTCCATGAATGCTGTAAAACAAGGTGTGGTTAGGAGGCGAAACGCGACCTACCGTATAGTCACCTGATAAGTTAGAGCATCCTGCTAGTTCAATCTCCAGGTCGCTGATTTCAGGCGCATTACTACTATCAATAAAGCGTTCAAAGCACTTGGGGCCTATGTCTACAATGTCTCTAAAGCTAAGTTGCATAAATGTGAAATGATAGTTTTGGATAAATATATGAAAGATTAGAGCATAAAGGATTTAATGAAAGTTAGCTATATTGCGCTTAACGAAAAAGTAAAGGATATGACATGCTTAATGTTGCGCAAGTAGTGGCTCAAAACGATTGGCAAAACCCGGTTGCATTTCAGAGGAATCGCATCAATGCCCACAGTCCACATCACGGATATAAAACGCTAAAAGACGCATTGCACAATACCAATGCGCAAAAGCGTAGTTTAAACGGTCAGTGGGATTTCCGTTTATTTGAGGCACCAGCAAACGTACCTGAAAGCCTGCTTTCTAAAACATTAAGTGATGATGAATCTGCTAATTGGCAGCCTATTGCGGTACCTTCTAATTGGCAGCTGCAAGGTCACGACAAACCGATTTACTGTAACGTGAAATATCCCTTCGCGGTGAACCCTCCAGTGGTACCCAGCGAGAATCCAACGGGTTGCTACCGAACAACGTTCAACGTTACCAAGGATGAGTTAAAACAGCGCAATCATATTGTTTTTGAAGGGGTAAATAGCGCGTTTCACTTGTGGTGCAACGGCGAGTATGTGGGCTATTCCCAAGACAGTCGACTACCGGCTGAATTCGATTTGTCTGGCTACTTGGTCGAAGGTGAAAACCGACTAGCGGTAATGGTGATCCGATGGTCAGACGGCAGCTACTTAGAAGATCAGGACATGTGGTGGCTTAGCGGTATCTTCCGCGACGTAAATCTTGTCACCAAACCTCAGCATCACATTCAGGATGTGTTTGTTACGCCAAGCCTTGACGCATGCTATCGCGACGCAGTAGTAACCGTACGTACCGCCATCAATGCGCCTTCTACTTACAAAGTGGGTATCCAGCTTTTTGATGGCGATAACGCTGTTACCGAGCAAGTCATTACCGGCACTAACAATAAGCGTATTGATGAAAAGGGCGGTTGGGATGATGTAGTTTTTCAAACGCTTCATGTGAATGAACCTAAACACTGGACTGCTGAAACACCGAATCTGTACCGCATCGTAGTCTCGCTTATTGATGAGAATGGCAATGCCGTTGATGTTGAGGCCTATAACGTTGGCTTTAGAAACATTGAAATGAAAAACGGCCAGTTACTGGTAAATGGTAAAGCCGTGCTAATTCGTGGGGTTAACCGTCACGAACACCATCAAACAAAAGGGCATGCAATCAATGAAGATGACATGCTTGAAGACATTAAGTTGTTAAAGCAAAACAACTTCAATGCCGTACGTACCGCTCATTACCCTAATCATCCGCGCTGGTATGAGCTTTGTGATGAATACGGGCTTTATGTGGTGGATGAAGCTAACATCGAAACCCACGGTATGTTCCCGATGGGAAGGCTTTCTCGCGACCCGCTATGGGCCGGCGCCTACATGGCGCGCTTCACGCAAATGGTAGAGCGCGACAAAAACCACCCCAGCATCATTATTTGGTCGTTAGGGAATGAGTCTGGTCACGGCCCTACCCACGATGCAATGTATGGCTGGGCAAAGTCATTTGACCCATCGCGCCCTGTACAGTACGAAGGCGGCGGCGCTGATACAACGGCTACCGACATTATTGCACCAATGTACGCACGGGTTGATACCGACATTAAAGACGATGCAGTGCCTAAGTGGGCCATTAAAAAATGGTTGTCGATGCCGGGGGAAAACCGCCCCGTTATTCTATGCGAATATGCGCATGCTATGGGTAATAGCTTGGGTAGCTTTGATGAATACTGGAAAGCGTTTAAGGCTTATCCTCGCCTTCAAGGTGGCTTTATTTGGGACTGGGTTGATCAAGGATTAGTAAAACACACTGATAGCGGCGAAGCTTACTGGGCTTACGGTGGCGACTTCGGCGATACTGAAAACGACAGACAATTCTGTATAAACGGTCTGTTATTTCCAGACAGAACGCCACATCCGCACTTATTAGAAGCTAAATATTGTCAGCAGCACTTAAGCTTTTCGTTGGTTGAGAAAGACAACAAGTTTGAGCTTACAGTAAGCAGCGATTACTTATTTAGACGCACAGACAACGAGTTGTTACGTTGGCAAGTGCTAGAAAATGGACAACCGATTGCTGAGGCGAAGGGCGAATGCGAAATCGACATAGCGCCACAACAAGCGCAAACGCTCAGTCTTAGCCCAGATATTACGTTTAAAGCAGGCGCTGACTACCACTTAAATATTGATGTGGTACTAGCGAATGACTGCTCGTGGGCTAAAGCAGGGCATGTTATGGACACCGCCCAGTTAGCGCTAGTCAACAAGTGTGGAATAGTATCGTTTTCTCTTAATGATAACGAAACAACAAGCGGCACAAGTGAGCTATCAATTGAAGCTCAGGATGGGATGTTGCTGGTACATGCGCAAAATAACGTATTTAGCTTTAATAGTGAGAGCGGGCTATTAACCTCGTGGCTTCAAGGCGCGGAGGAAACACTTGCCGCGCCGCTAGAAGATAACTTCTTCAGAGCGCCACTAGATAACGACATTGGGGTAAGCGAAGTTGATAATCCAGACCCAAATGCGTGGGAGTCTCGCTGGCGTCGTGCTGGAATTGGCAAGTGGACACGCACTTGCACGGGTGTAAACGTTGAGCAGGGTGCGCAAGACGTGCGTATAACATCGTTATTTGATTATCACCATTCAGAAAAGCTGGTAGCCGCAACAAAGTGGGTTTACACCATAAATGTACAGGCCAAGCTATCGGTAGACGTTGAAGTGCTTTTGGATGATGGTTTACCGCCTATGCCGCGTATTGGTATGCAAACGGCGGTACCTGTAGCCGATAAGCCAACGTCGATTACCTGGCAAGGACTAGGGCCATTTGAGAACTATCCTGACAGAAAAGCGGCAGCGCGTTATGGTCGCTACACCTTATCTATAAAAGAGATGCAAACGTGCTACATATTCCCAACGGACAATGGCTTGCGCTGTGGCTGTACACAACTTGAAGTTAGCGGCCTGAAAGCAAAAGGACAGTTCTATTTTAACGTGAGCGAATATGGTCAATCCCAGCTAGACGAGGCAAAACACACCTGTGATTTAACACCTCAAGATTGTGTGTTTGTGTACATTGATCATGCTCACATGGGCGTAGGCGGCGATGATTCATGGAGCCCAAGTACACATAAAGCATTCTTGTTGGAAGAGAAGCAATACCGCTACTCAGTTTGCTTTAGCGCTACTGACAGCTAATCCTCAGTGTGAAGTCGATCATTTAGCACTCGATATCTCAAGTGACAATTCGCGGCATAGCTTAGTTATGCCGTCATTGGGATAAAGTGTTTACATATAAAAAAGCCGCTACACAGTAGCGGCTTTTCATTAATTCAAAACTCGTTCAGGCAAGGTCTTAGCCGTCAACCTGACCGCAGAAACGGTAACCTTCACCGTGAATGGTTACAATCAATTCTTCATCTGAAGGATCTGATTCGAAGTGCTTACGAATACGACGAATCGTTACGTCAACCGTACGGTCATTCGGACGAAGTTCACGCCCCGTCATTTCCATGATTAGCTGCTCACGGGTAAGGATCTTACCTGGATTGCTTAGGAAAAGGTGAAGAGCGCGGAATTCACTGCGTGGTAGACGGAACTCTTTTCCGCTAGGCGAAATCAATGAACGGCTATCACCGTCAAGCGTCCAACCATTGAAGCTTACACGGCTTGGTAAATCGTCGTCTTCTGAAGAGTTTGTAGTACGAGACAGTAAGTTGCGCGCGCGAATAGTCAATTCACGAGGGTTGAAAGGCTTAGTCAGATAATCGTCTGCGCCAATTTCAAGACCTAGAATACGGTCAACGTCGTTATCACGACCCGTTAGGAAAATAAGCCCAACGTTTTTACGGTCACGTACTTCACGTGCCAAGATAAGGCCATTTTTACCCGGCAGGTTAATGTCCATGATAACCAAATTGATAGCGTGATTCTCGAAGAAATCATGCATTTGATCACCGTTCTCGGCCTCAAACACATTATACCCTTCCGCTTCAAATAAACTCTTAAGCGTGGTACGGGTTACCACCTCATCTTCAACAATTAACACATTTGGCGTCTGCATGGTGTTCTACACTCTTTCTAAAATACGATTTAAGCAACTAACTGGTTAAATTTTAATATTCATGTACTTGATTGCAAGCAGCTTGTGAATATTCTTACTGTTAAGGTATTGGGGTTAGCCAATAAAAATCAAGAAAAGTTCATACTTTATACAACTATTCTGACGTTTTCGCATTAACAACGGGGAAGATAATTACAAATTCTACGCCGTTGCCTTCCTCACTGGTAATCGATATTGAACCATTAAGGGCTTGCGTTACTAAGTTGTATACCAAGTGCATTCCCAATCCGGAACCACCTTGCCCACGCTTCGTGGTGACAAAGGGGTCAAATATCCGTTTGCGAATTTCTGGGGAAATGCCTTTTCCGTTATCGGTATAAACAAGCTTGAGCTTATTGCTACTCACCATTTCGGCACGAATATCAATTGTGCCTTCATCCATGGTTTCAAACCCATGAATAACCGAATTCATGATTAAATTAATCAAGATTTGATTTATTGGGCCAGCCTTCGTTTCAACGCTAAGGGTAGGGTCGCAATCTACGTTGATGTTGTGTTTTAATTTTTTGAGTCGAGGCTGCAATGACAATAGTATCTCATTAACTAGCTGTACAACGCAAAAACTTCGACTAGATTCTGAGGTTTGATCTACAGCAACCTGCTTAAAACTGCTAATAAGTTCGGCAGCTCTGTTCAAATTGCGGTAAATAATGTTGAGGTTTTCGTTACTTTCATCCAAAAAGCGTTTCATTGCACTGGCTTTCAGCGTTTTATTTTCAAAGTCTTTTTGAATAACCGCTAACCTGTCTAACATCATTGTCGACGCAGTAACGCCTAAACCTATCGGAGTATTTACCTCGTGCGCAACGCCCGCAACCATATCACCGAGCGAGGCCATCTTTTCATTCTGTACAATTTGACGCTGGAACTGATGTAGCTTTTCTAGCGTTTGAATAAGTTCCTGGTTTGCATCCTTAAGGGCGGTGGTTCGGTGACTTACCATATCTTCAAGGCTGGCATTGAGCTTTCTATGTTGCTCCTCCGCCTGTCGTTGCTTTTGCATATACTCTTGCATGCGAAACAGCATCACATTCACGGCGTCAGCCAAGATATCGAGTTCTCTAATAGTGGAGCCGCTGGCACGGGCTGAATAATCACGTTGTCGTGAAGTACGCTGCAAGAAGTTAGCAATGTCTTCAACGGGGCCAGTTACAATACGCTGCATATGCACTGCAAAGTAAAAGCTAATAGCCAATAGCGCCAAGGCTACTGCTAAATTAAGCCAAATCGACTTTCCAACAAGCTGGTTAAAATTCTCTGAGGAAATTCGTAAATATATCCAGCCCAACTGAATGTTTGTCTCAGTGTCGAAGACTTTTGCACTTAATTCAAGGTATTGCCCATTGTCGGCCAACTGAGGTGTCATAAACATGGACGCCAGTTGATTTTCCTTGCCTCCTAGCAATAACTGGCCTTCCTTGTTATAAGAGGCGAAAATCTGGGGCTCTAAGTTACCGCTTTGCGCTTTGTAAACGTGGGCATTTAATACATGGTCGGCGGCAGCAAGGTTACTTAGGGCAAGTTCAATGCGCTCTGGCGTTTCGTCATAAAGATACATAGCTGAACTGCTTGCGACCAACTTGGCTAACATGAGTGCGTTAGACTCAAGTTCATGACGGTAGGTTTTAATTTGCGTGTAGACGGCAAGACTGGATAACACTGCAAGCGAAAACGTAGTAATTGACATTACCACCCAAATGAAAAGGCTTTTAATCGTAAGCTTGACTACTTTATCCGTCATATCCGTTTTGCGTATTGTCCATTCGCGTCTTCCATATATTCATAGTGGCGCAAAAATGCGCAAAAAGGAAGACGCCCATAAACAATAATTAATGTACGCAAAGCCCTTTAGTTGAGGGTTGAAACGTATAGTTGCTGGTAATTCTTCGCCGCTGCTTCCCATGTGAATCGCGTTCGCATTCCACGTTGCTGCATCGCCCTGAATTTTCCGGCATCTTCGTAGAACGCCAGCAGAGCTCGACGAATGCAAGATAGCAGTGCATGTGGCGTAGGTTCATCAAACACAAAACCCGTACCTTCACTATCGTTGCTGTAATCGATAACCGTGTCTTTGAGTCCGCCTACCGAACGTACGATGGGGATGGTTCCATAAGCTAAGCTGTACATCTGGTTCAATCCGCACGGCTCAAACTGAGAAGGCATTAGGAAGAAATCAGCGCCGGCTTCTACCAAATGGGCATGTTCGGAACTAAACCCGTTTATAAACGCGAATTGGTCAGGGTGTTGTTGAGCGAATTCGCCAAGGTCCATACACACTTTAGGGTCGCCCGTGCCCACAATTACCATTTGAACATTGTGCTTAATTAAATCGTCCAAAATGGGCAGTATGTAGCCAAAGCCTTTTTGTTCAGTCAGCCGGCACACCATTCCAATAAGCGGTACGTTGCCATTCTCAGGTAATCCCGACTTCTCCTGTAATACTCGTTTACATGCGGTCTTTGGATGAAGATTCTCTACACTGTAATTCTCAGGTAGGAATGTATCCGTCTCGGGGTTCCACTGCGTGTAGTCACATCCGTTAAGAATACCGCTTAAGTCGGCTTGACGATTCACAAGCCGCTCGTGCAGGCCATGACTACCCAGGTCAGTAAGTAACTCGCTCGCATAGTTAGGGCTTACGGTTGTCACTTTCGTGGCAAACTCAATTCCGCTTTGCAGCATATTGATGTAACCGCCGTGCACTTGCGCCAGAATGTTTGGATGATGGCGAAGAAAGGGAATGCTCTCAAGCTTATGCACGCCTTGAAAAGCCGCGTTATGAATAGTGAATATGGTTTTAGTACCGTCAAAATACCCAGATTTGTCGTGGGTAAGTAAAAACGGCAGCATGGCCGCATGCCAGTCGTGACAGTGAATAATGTCAGGCTTTTTATCGATAGCTTTTAGCGTTTGGAGTACGGCGCCACTAAAAAAGCTAAAGCGCTCACCATTGTCTTCATAGGCCTCAAATGCGTTGGCGTATAGCCCTTCACGCATAAAGTATTCGGGCGAGTCTACAAAGTAAATAGGAATACCGTGCCATTGCATGTAGCGAATATCAAAATGGTACACCTGACCTTCAGTAAACAGGGTTTGTTGCTCGGTTACAGTTGGTAGGTTCAACTGTTCAGCCAGTACTTGGTAATAAGGCATAACAATGGTGATGCTTTCGCCCAAGGTATCAAGCGCGAGTGGGAGTGCTTTTCCAACGTCTGCAAGGCCGCCGGTTTTTACCAATTCTTCAACTTCTGAAATAGCAAATACAATATTCACAGGTGATCCCCCAGAGCGTAACGTGCAGTGCACTTGTAATGCTTAAATATAGTGTACGGAAAAAGCGCCGTATGCCATTGCGTGGAGTACGCAATGGCATGAGCAACAGGTAGAAAAGCTAAATTAGCACAAGCTAATGGTTTTTTTAATTACAAAGCCGCTTGATAAACAGAAAATTGCGACGTTTGTGCTGTGGTATAGACCGTTTGGAAGTGCTCAGCGAGTAAACCTGGGTAGGGTAAGAATCGGTTTGCCACCATCTGCATAGTGCCGCCACGACTTAAGCTTGCTTTAGCGTCAGAAATAAAGCGCTTAGTGATGGTGTAGTCAGTTTTAATGCCAGTATGAAATGGCGGGTTGGTGACAATATGCTGTACTTTTTGGGTAAAACCGTGCAATCCATCTGCAGCATAGAGTGTTGCTGATAATCCGTTGTCTGCTAGGGTGAGTGCACTACAGTAAACTGCAAGTGCGCTAACATCAGTAAGATGAAGCTTCAAATGCGGATACTTAAGCATTATATAACTGGCAATCACGCCAGCGCCGCATGCGAAATCCAGAATTTCACCACTCAATGATGTTGAGAGTTTTTCTAGTAAAAGCTCAGTTCCCGCATCCAGTTCCTTGTAGCTGAATACGCCAGGCATAGAGGCCACTTGCCAAGCCGTGCCCTCAACGTGATACGTATTCATGTCAAGCCATGCATCCGGTTCAAAGGCAAGATGTGGCTCTTCAACTAAAACGGTGATAAGACTGCAGTGGCGAGCAGAATCAACCTTTTGGGTTGGGCCGTATTGGTCCATTAACTTAGCAGCACTTTTTATACCGCCCTTATTTTCACCCACCACGTGAATACGACCATTTTGGCCCACCATGCTGGCTGCCATTCGCAATAGCATCTGAAAATGGGTTTTTGCTTTGGGTAAGAAAATCATCACGTCAGTGTGAGATTTCTCTAGTGCAACGAAAGGCGTAAATATATGAGTATGATTTCCGACTTTTTGCGTCACCTCAAAACCTGTGCGCGTAATATCTCGGCTATCAAACGATACCGAGGGTACGACTCTTACGCACTCTGAAAAAATATCGAAATATTGGTGAATTACCGTGACTTCTTGCGATTTAAGACCGTCCAGAAAATACGCATCAGAAGGGTTGATAAATGCCCACTGACCTTCGTCGAAAAGCGCGATATTACGTTCTAACAGTTGGCTTTGAGGAGATAAAATCATTACTTAGTACGCTCGAAAATTAGATCCCAAACGCCATGACCTAATTTTTGGCCACGGGTTTCAAACTTGGTAATTGGGCGGTAGTCTGGACGAGGTACATAGTCGCCGTCAGTTGCAGTATTGGTGTAACCGTCGGCATTGATCATAACGTCTAACATGTGCTCAGCATATTGCTCCCAATCCGTCGCCATATGAAAACAACCGCCAATAGCTAATTTGGTGCGAACCAGCTCAACAAATTCAGGCTGAACAATACGGCGTTTGTGGTGACGCTTCTTGTGCCAAGGGTCTGGGAAAAATAGCTGTAGGCGAGACAACGAACCGTCTGGGATCATATTTTTAAGCACTTCTACCGCATCATGGTCCATTACACGCAAGTTCTCGACGCCTTGTTCACTCGCTTCAGCTAAGCATGCGCCAACGCCTGGACGGTGAACTTCAATGCCGATAAAGTCTTTCTCAGGTGCATTTGCGGCCATTTCAACCAATGACTTGCCCATACCAAAGCCAATTTCTACAACAACAGGCGCACTTCGGCCAAAAATTTCTGACAGCGATAACGGTGCTTCAGCGTAGTCAATGCCCTTGGTTGGCCAGTAATCTTCTAGCGCTTTTTCTTGTGCTTTAGTAAGTCTACCTTCGCGTTTCACGAAGCTTTTTACCTTGCTTACGTATACTCCAGCGGCTTCTGCTTCCGCCTGACTTTTGAATTGCCTCATTTGCAATGCCTTTCTTACCCAATTTTATGGTGGCGCATTATCCACTTACCCACGGCTTATGCAACGCTATCGTGGCAAAAATGCTGTAATTTTATACGCCAATTTGTTTCGCAATAATAGACGCTACGGCGTCAGTTTTCTCAAGTACTACCATATGCCCGGCGTCACTGATGGTGTGGAACGTCGCTTTGGGTAGCACATTTTTTAGCTGCTTAATTGTTTCTGCTGGTGCAATGGCGTCTTGCTGGGCAGTAATAAACGTTACTGACGCGTTGATCTTTGCGAGCGCTTTAACGGTACTTTCTCGTGGTGTGGTTGCTAGCGTGTGGTTGAGTAACGTTGTTTTACCTAAATCCTGCGCCATCGATTTTACAACGCCAGCCACGTTTTCATCCGCTAAGCGGGAAGGGTGGATAAATCGCGAAAGATAAGCGTCGTTGTCGGGCTTAAAGTTACCTTGCTTAAGCATAGTAGTAAGCTGCTTACGCTTTACAATTTCTTCTTTTGATAACCCTTCTGGGTTGTAACCGATTAAGGTTAGCGAAGCAATATTGGCAGGATTGCGCTGTGCTACTAATGCAGCTATAAACCCGCCCATCGAATAACCCACAAGGTGCACTTTTTCGTTATCAAGAATACGATCTTCACTTAATGCCAGCATTTCTTCTAGCGATGCTGCCCATTGAAGCGGTACATAACGACGTTGTGCAATATTTAGTTCGCGCCAAAGCGGTAGAAATACGCGCTCGTCACAGAGCGTACCGGGAAAAAATAAAACAGGGTGCTGCACAGACACGTGTGCTCCTTAACAATAAACTGGCTAGTTACATGCTACCATAGCGCGCTTTTTAATGAATGGTCGCTAAGTAGAAAACGACCAAGCGGTAGTAACTGCCCATACAGACGATTATGACAGAACAACAATATACAGGTAGCTTTGCAGAGCGAGCACTCGCATGGTTTGATAAACACGGGCGAAAGCATTTGCCTTGGCAACAAGACGTTACGCCTTATAAGGTGTGGGTGTCGGAAATAATGCTGCAGCAAACTCAAGTCACCACGGTAATTCCCTACTTTAAACGCTTTATGGCGTCTTTTCCCACCGTGCACGACTTGGCTAAGGCTTCTCAAGACGACGTGCTTCATCATTGGACTGGGCTTGGCTACTACGCAAGAGCAAGAAATCTTCACAAAGCTGCGAATACGCTGGTAGAAAAATACAACGGCGAGTTTCCCTATAGTCTAGAAGAAGTTATGGATTTGCCCGGCATAGGGCGCTCTACCGCTGGGGCGATACTTTCGCTATCTCGCAATATGCGCTTTCCTATATTAGACGGCAACGTGAAGCGTGTGTTGGCCCGATACTATGCAATCGGCGGGTGGCCGGGACAGAAAAAGGTAGAGAATCAGCTTTGGGAAGTGGCCGAGAAAAACACGCCCACCAATTCAGAAGGCGGACGTTGTGCCAACTATACGCAGGTGATGATGGACTTGGGCGCGATGATCTGTACGCGAAGCAAGCCAAAGTGTGATGAGTGCCCGCTTCAAGCCGACTGTATTGCCTACGCCCAAGGCGCGCAAGCCGACTACCCGGGTAAGAAGCCGAAAAAGGCGCTACCGGAGAAATCCACCTATATGATGGTGGCACAGTTTAACAGCCAAGTGTATTTAGAGCAGCGTCCCTCAACAGGGCTTTGGGGTGGCCTATATGGTTTTATTGAGGTGTCTTCAATAGAAGAGGGGATTGAGCAGTTGGCCAAGCGAGGTATCAGTGTCGACGAAACCCGAACGCTTGAAGGGTTCCGTCATACCTTTAGCCATTTTCATTTAGATATCACCCCAGTAGTGGCCGTGGTAAACTCTGCTCCAACAAAGCGCGTAGCCGAAACGGCATTTCGTTGGTTTTCGTTGAACGAGCCTATTGAAGTTGGTTTAGCGGCACCTACAACCAAGATTATTCAGCAGTTAGTGCGTTAGGCCTTCTAAGCCCAACGTAACTTTTATTGCTTAGCAGATAGCGAACGAAAGGAAATAACATGGCAAGAACGGTATTTTGTCGCAAGCTTCAAAAAGAAGCTGACGGCTTAGATTTCCAACTTTACCCGGGTGAGCTGGGTAAGCGTATTTTCGACAACATTTCTAAAGAAGCATGGGCCGAATGGCAGAAAAAGCAAACCATGCTAATTAACGAACACAAGTTGAATATGATGGAGCCGAATGCCCGTAAGTTTTTAGAAGAAAAAATGTCGGCATACTTGTTTGACGACGTAGAGCCTACGATTGAAGGCTACGTTCCGCCTGAAAAATAAGCAAAAAAGCGTTTTTTGAGCAAACAATGCGCAAACAGTAATAAAAGCGCAAAAAAAGCGAGAAAAACGGTTGACTTGTGAAGGCGAAAACCGTTTAATACGCACCCACAGCAGGACAGGTAGTAAACGCCTAGAACGCTAACAAGTTTCAGCCTCGATAGCTCAGTTGGTAGAGCAGCGGATTGAAAATCCGCGTGTCCCTGGTTCGATCCCGGGTCGAGGCACCATTATTACATCAAGCCCTGCAAGACATTGCGGGGTTTTTTGTATCTGCCAGCCAGTCCCGAGTTTCCAAATAAATCCGGTTTTTCCAAAAACTATTTAGAAGGCTTTACCTTAATTGGTAACAATCTATAGTTTCGGATAGTTGTTTTAACACTTTCATGGCCCAAGAGCAATTGTGCATGCTCAAGCTCTACATCACTCGCCGTTTTCTTACGAATATCACGTTCTTGAAACCTTTCTGATAAAAGTTCTCTATCTAGCGCTTTAACCATCCAGTTATGCCAAATGCTGCGAAATCCATCGCCGGTGTATGGTTGCCCTTTTCTGTTACTGAACAAGTAGAGACTTTTTACCTTTCCAGGTAGTTGCTGAATTTTATCAAGCGTTGCTCTAAGTTGATCAGACCATTCGAACAAGTATTTTTTACCAGTACGCTTTTCAGTTTTACTCATACCGGTAAGTAATCCATCTTCAATAAATGAGTCGAACCGAAGCGATAACATATCTGTTTGTCTCAACCCTGTTAGGCTTTTCAGGTCGATATAGAGTGACAGCCACTCAGGTACAATGCTTTTAAAGGCCAGTAGTTCATCGTCAGTGACATATCTATGTCTAGGGCGTTCTGGGTTTCTTTCTACGTCTCTGCAAGGATTGCTCTCTACGAGTCCCCAGCGCATCGCTTTCTTAAACATATGAGATAGTAGGGCTACCTCTCTATTTACGCGTACAGGCGCTGTCTGGCTGCGAAAATCCATATATTCGTATATCACTACAGGTGTAACATCTTTAGGATACATTTCCCCAAATGCTGCTCGAAGCAATTTAGCTTCTTGTATTTCACCTTTATATGTTGATTCTGCCTTGGTCGGCGAGATTTCAATCATATAGCGGTCAATAAGCTCTCCCATTGTTTTTATTGAGGTCTGCGAAGGTACTAACCTATGATACTCAGCTATGGCCGATGTCAGGGATTTGCCAAGGTTTAGCCATTTACTGTCTTTATTAACAAGGTAATAGGTTCCTTTATGAAGATACATTCGTTCTGGTAGATGAGTACTACTTTTTCTTTTTCTACCCATTAATTGCCCCCTTTTGCTTTTCGAAGTGATTCTAAGTTTATAGATTTACTTCTTTTCCTTGGCAATTTAGCTCCTGATAGATTGTCTTCGATAGCAGAGCGCAAGACGACAGGCGAACCAAGCCTGTTTACCTCAAAGGGTATTCCGAAGTTTGATAGTTGCTTTATTTGTAGTGATTTTTTCTTGAAACCTGTGAGTTCCTGAAGCTCATCGCGAGATACAAAAAGGCTCATTGGACTCTCCATCTATTGTTAATGGAGAGATTGTGAAGGAGAAAAAAATTAATTTCTTGAAAAAGCACCCCCTAATTCAAGGGGGTTTTTTATTTGAGTTAAATAACTGAATATATGAGGTTTTTGTTTTCTTTATTTTAGGTTCTTTGTTCGTTTTTTTGGAGACTTTGAGTTAATTTTTTGACGAAGCTGAGTCAATTGCTCTTATCGGGCGTAATTGAAGAATAGGCTGTTTAGCTATCTTTTAATTGCTATCATTTCATATATTCGCTGAAAGTCTTTCTCAAAGCGTAGTTTGTCTTCAGGTATAGAAGCGAGATAATAATTTAGTGCATTACGAGCGTTTTGACCCCAAGCACCAGTATCTAACTGTTGGTTATACCATTCCTTTGCTTTATTTCTACAATTATTAATCTCAGCTAATGAAAAATTTCTAAAACAAACTTGTTTTGAGTAATGCGGAACCTTTTCTTCCCAGAATGGGCTTGTATCGGACAATCCATCCAAAAAGTTTGCTAAAAGCGCTTCTGGTCTTACATTACCTGGCAGACAGATATAATTTTTTAACTTAGCTTTAGCAACATCGTTGGAAGCATCTCCATCCAAAACAACTATTGAGTTTGGTAGTGAAAAGCTTGGGACTTTTTTTATTCCGAGCTGAATTAGGTTTGCACAACCAAGGTTAATATCTGGGAAAAATAGGTTCTTAAATTTTTGTTTTAATATCGCCTTTATAAAATGAACACACTCTTTATCCTCAGTATATATAGTCGTTTTAGGGATATTCGACTTTTTACCACTAGCAACATTTAAGTTATGGGTAATTCGATCAAATGTAGGGCTTTCTTCCGCGACTACTTGGCCATCAACTTTTTTTAAGTAAACGGTATTGAACTGTGAGCTCCTTCCTTTGACACTTTTTAGTTCTGAAATTTTTTCGAGGAGATGTAGTGAGTGTGTAGTGGCGATGAGCTGTATATTGTTCTTTTTACATAGGGAACTTAGTATCTCAAGCAACATTATCTGGGATGCTGGATAGAGTGTTGCGTCAATTTCATCTATAGCAAGAATTCCTCCTTTAAATTTGTCAGGATATTTGGCTTTCAACCTCTGAAATGAAATTATCGCAAGAAGAATTCTACCTAAGTTATCTTGGCCTGCTGAATTTGAGTTCCAATCATAATAATTAGTAGTTACACCCAGTGTATTTTTATTATTACTTTCAAGGTAACTGATAGACTCTAGAGTGTCTCGAGTGAGCAAAATCTTGTTGTAGGTTTTTGAAAACCAATCTATTTCTTGATTTGATAACTGAATATCTCTTAGCTGAACGTTACCCGCTTCAGCTATTGGAATAAGACGCTTTAAACTTAGAAATATCACAGGTAATTGAATGTACCCACTTCCAGCATCACGTTTTCCTTTCTGCCAAAACCTAATCGATTCTTTTTCTTTAGATTTCCGAGGAATACTTTCAATTGCAAATCCCCCGTCTTCATCAACATCCGGATGTATATCTTTATTATTCAAGTAAAGTGTCCAGTTATGCTCACCAGCCAAGTCAAGGTTTGGTGATAATCTGAATTTATCTTGAAAAGCTGAACGGAATGAGCCACCGGTAAGGGGTTGCTCCTGAGAGAAAGGATGTCCGTTTTGTGGTATCGTAAATGTTTGAGTAAGTATACCTAGAAGGGTAGTTTTCTGAGTACCATTTTGCCCTGCAATAAGAGTAATGTAGTCTCCAAGCGAAAATTCAACGTCCCTAAAACCTCGAAATTTGCTTATTTTTACACGATTTATAATCATTTCTTTCTACTTCCAATGTAAGCTCTATGGCTGGCTTTAATTGTTCTTACGTGACATTTTGGCCTTTTGGCGATTTATTCTCTCTACTTCCCTGAATGTTATGTCAGGCTTGAATTCCGTCCTACTCAATGAAGGTGAGTGTATTATTAGTTCAGAACCCTTTCGTTTAGTCTGCGCCGTATATGTTAGACCAAATGATTCGGGTTGGTATTCAGAATAAATGCCATAAATTTCAGGTGTTTCGTCATAAGTGACGATCCAAGGATGAGTAATTCTTTTTATGCTTTCGTACAACCTGTAATGGTCGTCATGTTCAAAAAAATTCTGATATAGCCCTTTTCCCTTAACATAATATGGAGGGTCGATATTTATAAAAGCTTGGCCTTCAATATCTGGAATATGCTCGTCTATGAACTGTGTGGCATCTAAATTAGAAAGACGAACATCATTTCTACGGTCAGCTATTGCTTTAATTTGCGAAATTAGTGCCTCTTTGTTGAAACGACAGTCAAGCTTGTAGTTTCCATCTTGACCCAAGCCACCAATAACTCCTGCTTTAATTATTCCAGAACGGTTAGTTCTATTTAGAAAGAAGGTAGCAAAACCGAGCTTTAAATATTCGTCAGTTTTTCTTCTGTATACATCACGCTGTTTCAACCATTCTTCAATTGTTACGGGGGTGCCTTCTATTAACTCGCAAAGCTCGTTTGTTTTGTATAGGACAGAATACCAAAATGCGTGGATAGCAGGATCGATGTCGTTAATGTAAACTTTACGGACGTGATTATTTAACAGGAGGTACCACGCTATGGCACATCCGCCTGCAAATGGCTCGACATAGGCTGCACCCTCCATTCCGTTGAGTTTGATTGTTTCTAGTATATACGCGGTTAATTTTGATTTTCCGCCTGGGTATCTCAACGGTGAAAACGACATCAAATTTCCTTCAAGTTTATCAGGACCAAAAATAACGGGCTAAGCATATCCCAAAAGCGGTTTAGGAACTGCGGTTCTATTTTGTGAATTTTAGTACCATGAATATATTCGTTAAGCGTATTTAAACTAAAATCGTTACTAGTTTGTAGCAGCTGTTCAATTATTTTGTTTGATTCTCGGTCATCAATATATTGTCCCTTTAAAGTAATAAGTTTCTGACTCAGCGTTACCTCGTGATAACCCTTTTTTAGATCCTTAGATATACTTTCTTTTAAGTCACTAACAAAAACAAATTCGTCTACAGCAAGCTCCAAAAATACTCTTATAGATGCGGCGGCTACATTTGGGTAATTATAAATTGGTAATTTTTGAAGTTCCTTAAAAAGAGCCTTAAGCTTGTAGCTTCGAGTTGATATTTCATGATATCTATCAGTGAACTGACGTCGTTTCGGGTTACCTTTCAAATTGCGGTTTAATACTTTCTCATCTCGAGATGTGGTTTCATTGTCTTTGATTCTGACAGGTGGTTTGTAGTCTTCAGATGGTTGGTTTGGGGTCTTTCCTTGCTCTTTAACCTTATGAACCACAGGTAGGCAATCAAATATTTCTTGAAATTTAGCATCGATAGTTCGTGTATTTACGAGATACCCTAATTCATTCTCTTTGTTTAACATCAATTTCAGAAGCTTCGCGTAAGCTTTATAAAAGCTATCCGCATCTGCATTTATAAATACACCGTCTTCTTTAAATTCTATAAACCAAGCTTCTCTTACTTGACTATTGCCAAACCAACGCTCCAAAACCGTCATACTAATTCTGTGACTATAAACCTGTTCTTTTTCTTCAGTAGTAAGAAAGGTTGTAACTTCATTTCGAGCGGCAATATCTCGTAATTTAACATATCTCAAGGCTTCGACGATAGTAGCTCGTTTGAAGCCTGTAATACTTGCAGTTTCGTCTATATCTTGTCCCACTGAATCATAAGCATTGATAATGAACCGTTGCTGCTGTAATCGTTGCCACCGAACTTGCGTACTTGCAGCTGAATGACGCTGGAGAATATACCACCTCGCGTCCTCGTATGAAGGAGCAAGACATACCTTAATTTTTTCTATACTTTCGCGATTAATTGTTCTTGATAGATTTACAACAGTTTTTCGTATTGACATCGGTGCTTTTTCAGGAGAACGAAGAAGTTTGAGCGCCATTACTCTTCTGTTGCCTTCTGCTACTATAAAATTCTTAGTTTCCTGATCTTGCCAAACTACAATTGGGTCAAACGATAAAAAGCCCCGGCTTGCAATTGATCTAAGTAAACTGAGAAAATTCTGCTCATCATTTGCATCACTTATAAGCTCTTCAACATAATCTTTTAAGGTAACAAGTTTACTTGAGGCGTCTAGCCTTGGATTTTCGCTCCAAAGTTTTAAGTTATCAACAGAGCGAATTACACGATTATCCCACCACTTGTCTACTTTTCGTTCCATAAATTTTCCATTTAAATGTGTTGTATTCCATAATCACTTTAAAAGTTTACTAAGAGCAACATAGCTCGCGAAATGTGTATGTTAACTAGATCTCGCCAAAGCTTTGTTTAATGTAGGTCTACTCACCTTAAAATGTTTAGCAACTTCTGTCTTCGTTATTCTGGCGTCTAGTAGCATTGCACGAGCTTTCTTTACATCTTGTTTTGACAACTTGTTTTTCCGTCCACCTTTTCTGCCTCTAGCACGAGCAGCTTCGAGGCCTATTTTAGTTCGCTCTGATATCAACTTTCGTTCAAACTGAGCTATTGAGCCAATCATGTGGAACGCTAACTCACCGATTGCAGTTGTTGTATCAATATTTTCGGTAAGGCTAATAAATTGTATCTCAGCAGATTTAAAACTATCCAACAATGACATCAAGTCTTTCAAACTACGTCCCAATCTATCTAGCCTTTGAACTATTACAACATCACCAGCCCTGGCTGCATTTAGAAGGAGGCTAAGTTGCGGTCGGTCCTTAGATTGACCACTGCAACACTCTTGGAAAATACGTTCACAACCGGCAGCAATCAAAGCATCGACTTGTGACGCTTTTGACTGGTCATCCGTACTGACTCTCGCATAGCCTAATTTCATATTTAATGTAAAAGAAAGGAGCTTTTTATTTGCTTTGTTTTATTTACGCATAAGTTTACGCTAAAAGTAAAATAAACACGACATTATGCGATTGTGTTCATTTAAAAATAAAACGTTCGTTTTTTTAATGCTTCATTGCGCAAAGCTATCAAATGGCAAGATTGCCTATGCTCTAGGCATATTTTCAAAATTAGGCATGCCTAATTTCAATTTGGCATCGCCACATTATCGCGGAATATACACGCTCTATAACTGACAAAAGAACGATGCTTGCTTGTATAGCCTCAATCAACTCAAGAATGAGCTGACCTATCTCAATTTCGAGGATTTAAGAAAGGTGTATAAGGCTAAAGATTCTTTTTTTGGCTATAAGCTCTAACGTTTCAGCGCGTAATAGTATCAAAGCTCAAAATATCTATATTCAATATGGGGTTTCAAAATTAGGCATGCCTAATTTTAATGTGACAGTGTCACAGGTTTTGCTATGCTCTGTGACATTGTCACAAACTAGGATGTACATGCGCTTTTCTATAACGACCGAAAACAATAAAGACGCTAGGACTTATATATTCAATAAGCTTCAGAACGACCCTAACTACCTCAACTTCGATGATTTAAAAAAAGAAGATGAGGCAAAGGCCTTGTTCCGATCTATAAACTTTAACGATGAATCAGCAGCCAAAGAACTGGATACCTGGTGCAAAAATTACCTTCAAGATAAACAACTCAATTCCCTAAGAGCAGCCCTCCGAAAAAAGAGCTCAAGACGTAATAAAGATGTACTTTCCATCGAGCTTGATAGGGACGTCTATAGTGACCTGAACGATCTGGCAGCAGCTGAAGATATGACCTTAAAAGATTACCTGGCAATGCTCATACAGGACCGCTACCACGAGGTAAAACCTCCCGTTGCAAATAGGGCAAAGCAACGTAAAAAATGCTAGGTGTGACTACGTCACACCTTTCCCTCTTTTCGCTTATCCCAGCCTAAATTTAACACCGTGTCATTGGGCCCCCCCCCTTTGGGAAAAGGGCATCAGGAGCAATGGCCCTTTTCATAGCGCCTTCACCGCTTCGCGGCTTGGCGCTAAAGGCCGTCCGCTCGCGGACGCTGTGTAAGACTCGTAAACTCGTCCCTACACAGCGTCCGCAGAGGCCTGTAGCATTTGCGCGCATATTTTTACACTCACAAAATCCGGCCTTGCCAAAGGGGGTGGGTTGCCCTATTATTACTCATGAAACAACCGTGAGCTTTCTGCTCCGGATTAAAAAAATAGGCGCTTTCGAGCTGCCTTCAACACGTCACGAAGACCCACAAGAAAGATTCAATATTCTATAAATCATGCCGCGCCGCATTTTTTGGCGATCTTAAAAATCGGCGCTTTCGAGCTGCTGTTTACACGTAATGAGGATTTAGGCGAGATCGGTCCGAGCCTGACGCTATGCGTCGAACTGGGGCGAAACGGCCCAGGTGGTATTTATCATCTGGGACCGCATTCACTCAACGAGTGAATGATTTTCTAACAACTCATTATAGGTAAAATATGATTGAAGAATTCGATGTTAAAAAAGAGACTGAGAAGGCAAAGCAGTTAACCAAAGCCATTAGAAAACCGAGATTTTATCGATCAAGTTTAGATGAATACGCGGATATCCTTATTGCACTTCATCGAGCGGGGAATACAACAGCCAAAATTCATCGCTTTCTAGTTAAAGAAAAGAAAGTAAACGTAGCTTGGTCTACAGTATATCGCTGGGTGAAAAAGAATGGCTAGATTTAGGAAAAGCCCACTCAGTCCTCAAAAAGCGGAAAGTATTGCACAAAAGCAAGCTGCAAAAATTATGGCTCGTATGCAAGGCCGAGACAAGCCAATCAAATCTGTAGGCACTGCCCGAGGTTACACCAACTGTCTTAAAAAAGTTGCTCGTTACGTTAATCAACAATTTAACATCAGTCTAAGAGAGCTTACTCCCGAGCAAGCCAAGCAATACCTTGATGTTCGTTCTGAAGAAGTAGGACAAAAAACACTAGATCAGGAGCGTCAAGCTATCCAGGCAATGATGCTTAATGTAACTAAGGCACTAGATATTTCCGATAAAAAAGATCGTCTACCTTTCGTCAAATCGACTAAAGATGAAATCGAAAAAGGCAGAGCGTATACCAGCCAACAAGTGTCCATGATCGCTTCAGCACAATCTGAAAGACACGCTATAGCGACTCAAATAGCTCACGCAGCAGGATTGCGAGCCCATGAACTTTATACACTCAAGCCCCTCTATGATAGAGAAGTTGAATATCGGAAGGAAAGAGAAGAGACAAAAAACACTCTATTTCATGCTCGTAACGGTATACGCTACACAGTAGTTGGAAAAGGCGGATTGGAAAGAGAAGTATTGATACCCGTTCACCTGGTGGAAAAACTTGAATCACGCCGATTAGCGCAACCACAGCAAGTTAAAGACAGAGGAGTATTTTACCGTTCCCACTACAACATTGGCGGGGGTAATAATTGGTCCAGCAGCTTCTCTGCTGCATCAAAAAGAACATTGTTCCGTTCCAGTGGAGCGCATGGCGTAAGACACAGTTACGCACAAGAAAGAATGAGAGAGCTTCAAAGAGCAGGGTTATCAAGGAGCTTGGCGTATAAAACGGTATCTCATGAGCTCGGCCATTTGAGAGAGGGAATTACAAAAGTATATTTGCGTTAAACTGAGCTATTATTGAATTTGGCATGCCAAATTGAAGCGAAAAGAGGAGAATACTATGGGGCCAGTAATTGTCAGCAATTTAATGATATTAGCAGTAATAACCTTTTGGGCGATATATTTTAATAAAACACTGGGTAGTCAAAAGGATAGCAAGTAACTTAATGACTATCTAAGCTATCCTGATTTCCTCTATCCCAGTGACACAAAGAAATTAACCACATGGCAATTTCCATGATCTTTTGATCGTAATCTTCATCAGACATATGTGACACCGTCACACTTTCTGACGATTCCCTAAAACTACTAAAGCTTTCCATTCGAACATCCCATTCTTCACCTTTTTCATTTTGAACGCTGGTCATAAAAACAGGATGAGAGAGTAAGTGATGTACCAGTTCCTCTTCCAAGGAAGGCTCAATATCTTCATGCAACCACTCTACATTCAGCAACTCATCTATTCCATTGAGCCGCGTTTTGTATATGTAGGCCGCAGGAAGATAAGGCTTTAATTCAGGGAGCTTCTTTAATTTTTCTATATTCATTTTTCTTCCTTCAATTTGGCATGCCAAATTAAGCTAATATGTTCGATTTCCCCACATGAATGTATAATTGCTGAACTTATAATCTCCATGATTTTGTGTCCTACAACTATATGAACCACCACTACGGGTTACGATTGCGTTAAACCACCCCCAATCAACCCCTTCAACAACAAGGTGATACCGACAATACTTCAAACCGTCGGATCCATAAAAACTAGAGGAACCCATCGTGTACTCTGCTTCATCATTTGCATATCCTGGTAGACATACCAATGCCAAAGCCACAAAAAAACAAAAATGGGATTGTTTGTATATTTTCATGTAATAAAGCCCCGAATATAAAACATAAACAAAGTGTGACACCGTCACAGATAAACAACTGATAAAAATGTTATCGATGCAACGAGGATCACGACTCGAATTAATGCGTCGGCCCAATCCATATCCCCCTCAATGACTTCGTGATACATCCCAATGAGACACATTACCGAGAAAATGACCGCTATAGCAGTTAAGAGCCAGGTTAAAAACATCGAAAAGGTGACTGAATCCACACCAAGCGTTGCACTAAAAACTTCCATCTACGCCCCCCTAATAATCATGGTCAGTACCATGAAAATCCTTGTGAAATTTAGCTTCTTCATGAGTCATATGCTCACCAGAAATGTTGTAGCCTCCAACCCCATCAGAAAAGCGTTCAAGGTCTTTCTTTTCCTTTCTGGTTCGCTCTTCTTCGTCATCTGCAAAGAAGAAAATTACAGTTAGAGCTTTTCCCAACCATCCAACAAGTTTATTTTTACTCATAATGACCTCTCATTTAGCATCACGAAGCAGCCCCTTTAGTTGCTGCTTTCTTAGCGCCACTAGACATTTTTTTACCTGCGGCCCTACCAGCTGAGGCAGCTTTACCTGCACCACTTTGTCCGGCACTACCCGCTGATGAAACACCCTTTGTCTTAGACTGTGCGATGTCTGCTCCTGCCATACCAACCCAACCGAGCGCCATAGTAAAAAGCGCAGGACCGTAAACAAAAAAGAATCCTGATAACCATTGTGAAAGCATTGCCTGGTTGATTCCCAAACTACCAAAAAGGACACCGCCAGAAGCTTCTAGCAAGGTGTCATCCACGAGCCTCCCCAGTTCCCAAAGAAACGGCCAAAACATAATACTGGCAATTACAGATGCAAACGTTAGAGCATGCTTTGCTTGAAAAGAACCAACTAGCATTGCAGGCACATATGCCGTTAGCACTATCAATAAAATGAGTGGTTTTGCTAAAGGCGCCGCAATTTGAAGCATAGATGCACCGGCTGTTTGAGGAATGGAACCAAGTGCGACCCCAATTGTTCCTAGAAACCTACCGGCATAGTCCATAAATCCAGTGTCACCAGAATCAAGCCCGTAATCGGATGAACCGGTGAAACCAAAATCTGACGCGGATTTATTCGTAAAAAAGACCTGGGAAACGATTGCATCGCGCTTATCAAGGTAAGCGTCTTCCTCTTCGGCAGAAGTAAACCAACCGCGAATCATTGCCCAAACACCGTCTTCTTCATCTTTTATCCAATTGGGCGTTGCTTCAAATAGACGATGCCTCAGTGAATACTCCCGCTCACCGTCAACACCAACCCACCATTCGCGGCAAGTTGGAAATCCATACCCAGTTGGAAGGCTCTCTGTTTCAGAAAGCTCATTTGATGAAGTAGAGAAACCATATTTTGCCGTTCTAGAATAAAAGCCATCACCACCTTTATTATCGTAAAGCCCAACTGTCTCAATAAAACTTCGATGACCAGGCCAAAGGTACTCTTCAGGAGGTAATACATCTAATTCAATGCTCTTACGACGAGCCGGCCAATAACACTGCCTTACAAAATCAGACACTTCTTGGCGCATTCCAGGTGGAAGTTTTGTCGAGGCCATTTCTGTACGAATTAAGCGGATATCAGTAGCACACGGCAAACGACTCACTGACTCATTTTTAATAGCCTGAGATACTGCCAACGTAGCCCAAATAAAAGGTGACACGCGAACACGCTCACCATCGATAACCGCATCAAACCTTTCCTCAAGTACGCTTGATGCTCGTATCGCTTCCGGAGATTCGTTATCGCTTTCCCTTAATGCTTTAGAAACCTGAGCTTCAGCAGACGAACAAGCTTTTGGGGTAGGCTTGATATCCGTTACCTTAAAGGTGACAGAGGGTACAACCGCTAGTGTAAAAACAAACCATACCGCGAAAATCTTATATACGACTGAGCGATAAGTCGCATCATCGTACCCCTCAAGTAAAATACGCTCAGCCCCTTTAAATAAAGAGAAAATCAAAGGAATTAGAATGAGCGCGGAATCAGATAGAACATCCCACAGTATCGATGCAGCTTTAAGGCCTAATGCAATTCCCCAAGCGTCAATCAACGAGTCCAGAATCATAGCTGGCCCCGTTAAACAAATAAGATATAGAAAAGATTAAGGCCTACGGCCAGAAGAAGTAACCAATGAAGCAAGCTGACAGCTTTGACCGATGCAGCTTCAAATTGCTCATCAGAAAACCCGTCAGGCTTTGAAATTCGAGTCCTGATATACCAAGCAGCAAAGCCTTTTCCAAAGAAAAGAATAAATACGCTTAATGCAATGCCTATTAACTTCAATCCACCCCAATTACGAAGTGATTCAAGGCCTGAAATAACACCGTCCCCAGAAGGAGATAAAAATAGCGATCCTAACTGAGACGCTAAAATAATTAACAACCAGGGAGCGATTAAGAAAACGCCAACCCAAAATAATATTTTTTTCCAACCCTTCACGACTAATCCCCTCTGCTAAAAAAGAGAGGCGCGAAGGCTCTTAACGACTCAAGTGCTTTCGCGCCAGCTTTTAATTACCCTGGAGAGCGTAGAGCGTGACACCGTCACATCTTTACATTGCTCAAGCCAAGCCTGAACCTCTACCTGGGTAGCACCATGTTTATCCAACAGTTCAAGAATTTCTCCTTTAAACTGCTCTAGGGGGCGCTGTTTCCCTAGATTTTGTCTTACGAGCTTAAGCTCTTCGCCTAGACTCGACATAGAACGTTCCTCATTACGTATGACGGGCAGCTCGAAAGCGCCCTTATTATTCTGTAAAAACCCATTAACATACTAGCGCGATCCTAATAAGTTGCAATAAAGTTGCAGTAAAATCCCATTAAAATTTCAGGCTAGTGAACATTATCAAAGCTCAAAAGCCAAATTAAACGAAAGTCAAAAATAAATCCCCGAAAAACTAGGCTCAGTGAAAGGGGGTTTTTTTGAAGCTACTGCAGAATAGCTATTTTTGTCTAAGCAAGAACAGTGACAAACTAGAAGCTAATGTTGACGGTTCCCCATAACATAATTTTTTGCTGTCATGAGAATTTAAGAAGCGAAAATAAGGCGCTCTAATTGACAACGGGGTATAAAAATGAGTTTAAAATGATTGTCGGTTGCAAAATAGTGGAGTAAGAACCGGCATGGGAAAAAAAAGCAAGAAAGCGCTGAAGGTAAGCGTCACAATTCAGCTTAAGAAAGTGGATAGAGTCTTCTTAGGCTTAATACTATGTGGCAGTCTTGTATCGGACAAGGGGTTGTCAAGCGGAATGCTACTTACTGGCAGCATCACAGAAGAATCACAAATATGTGGGTCTAAATTATCTACGACTGATAGAACAATTAACGAGTAGGTTACTCAAATTGCCAGACGCGTTAGTAGATGACTGATTTTTAAATTTATTCGTTATTAAACCTATTGGCAAGTTGTTGCAAATTCGTCCCTTCTTCAATTTGGCATGCCAAATTGAAACTAAGTTGGTGTAGGGAGACAAAGCAATGTCAAACAAGCTCAGGCGGAAAAATTTAGAGCTTTCTGTACTGATTAATCAGGTGGATTAGTGTGATTACCAAGGGATAATGACGGTATAAATACCACTACAAATTAGGATTTGCTATTACTCAAAGCCAAATTATTAAATAATTCAAGATGTAGGATATATCTGGTGATTGCGCTCGTACCATATGAGATAGAAATGTCCTTGGACTTCTATACCCCAAGCTCTTTTAAGATTGCCCAAGCGAAACCTAAACAAAGTTTCAAATTGCTCATATTCAAGGTCAAACCATCTAGTCACTGCTTCGTCACATAACGAAGAAATATCATGATCGTGATGCATTAAATGACCAGTGTCAGAATTCATCTGTTGAATTTCATTCCAGTCAAGGTTCTCGAGACTGTTCAAGCCGTTTAATATTTCTGTATCCCACTCAAAATCGGACCACTCTCTTGATTCCCCCCAAGACCACTGGCCAAATTGGTCTGCAATGCGAGCGCACCAAGTCATTCTGTAACCAAATCGTGAGCCATCGTGTTTGGCCTTTGCTTGCTTGGGAACTTCTAAATCGCCGAATTGAGCATCCGTTGATGGCCGCTTTTGAATATCGGGTAGACGCAGTATTTTTGGAATAGATAGTGGATTTTCTTCGACAAACGCTGCGGCCAATTTGACGGATTTCTGCTTTCGTCGTTGTTCACGCTGCTGTTTGCGGAATGCTCGACTTTCTTTGTCACTCATTTTAAAGTGCTGAGTAGTATTCGGCCATAGATGCTTTAGTGATAAGTTCACTACAATTATCCATGGGCTCAAGTGAGCCTCGCGCTTCCTGCCACGGCAATTCTTTATGAGTTAAGTTGCTGAGCCACTGAGCAGTTTTATCGCCATAAAATTCAAGCACTTTATCGATGGTATCCTTTTGGTTTTCAGTTAGGTTATCTGAGTTTCCTTCAGGAAAAACATCTGTACTAACCTTAAACATACCGCGATGCTTATTATAAAGACTCCTTACCACAGGGCCGTTGGCCCAAGCCTCAAAGTCTTCTTCAAACAGTTCCTCTTCATCCCATACTAACGACCATGCCTGACTGTAATAAGCGAGTTTTTGAAGCTTCATTGCTGAACTCGTGCCTATACTCTCAAGAATATAAGTTGCTACATCAAATATATTGGCCATTATTCCCTCCCTTTATTGATGGGCATATTACGCTAAAAATTTGAAAAGTCACGTTTACGTCAGCTTCAACTAGCCTATTCTTAACACGGATGTACCTCTATTATTTACTAGGCATTCAATGAAAGAGTACCGACAGGTCTACTATATTTGCATCTTGTTTGGACTTCACTATGGCCCTTAGCAAAGCCCGCCATGCAATTTAGTTTTCGTGTAAAGTTAAATCAAAGTTCTTAATTTTAGAACCACTGCGCCTGCTAAGAGCCTATCTTTTCGCTGCGCTCCAAGATAGGCTCGACCTCCTGCCACCAAAAGGTTTTAGGATAGTCCGCCTTGCTCTCCACTATCGGTAGAACCTGCTAGGTTCTTGCCCCCCTTACGCGTTGGAGAGACACACCTCTGACGAACTGCGCTTACTTTAATCCCCGTCTGTTGACTAGATTGCCTCGCCGTTTTTTATGTGGTGGCCGTGGTTGTTTCCCCGTTGCCCACTAGTGTAAGCGCCTCTGAATTGCGAATTCAAAGTGTCGCGGTGCGCGTCGCACGCTGAGTCGTATGTAAGGATTCCCCGTTCGACTCAACACCAGGAACACTTCACCAACAACAACTTTCCAACATGAAGTGATACGTAAAATACGCAATGCCTGGTGCGTTTTTGCTGGGGCAAAAACGGGTCGACTTCGGCGGGCCTTTTCACTAGACAAAGGGATACCCCTCAGCTAGTATGAAGCTGAAATTTGATTGGTCGTCTTGCGAAAATCGACTGATATCTAAAACCCGAGTTGCCGCTCGGGTTTTTGCTTTTTAGCCCCAGTGAAAATTCATGCGATTATTTCCCCTTAAAATTTTTTCCAAAAACGCATAACAGGCAGATGAAGTTATGCGGCCTTCAGAGCATTTAATTAGGGATTTATTTGGAAGGTTTATGATTTAAAGTCTATATAAATCAACGTTTTGCTTTGATTTCCAATTTTGGATTGAAAATCCGCGTGTCCCTGGTTCGATCC